>Ga0183100_1000565_pt1 | contig 27293 bp, 22 predicted proteins | sample Biomet2_FD_127789 | JGI IMG/M metagenome (GOLD analysis project Ga0183100, IMG submission 127789) | Microbial communities from bioreactor (seeded with anoxic lake sediment) at LBNL, California, USA - Biofuel metagenome 2 | ecosystem: Engineered > Bioreactor > Anaerobic > Unclassified ...
AAAGAGAAAAATATTATATAAAGGACTGGACGGTCTGCGGCGTAGCCGTCCCTACGGGAAAAACCGTTTTAGGGCTTGCTCTAACGAGAGTTCGAATCTCTCCCTCTCCGCAGTTATTTATGCAGTATAAACGGGGTATCTATGTTCTATACATACGTACTAAAAAGTTTAATTGATAATACATATTATTATGGATATACCTCAGATATAGAAAAAAGATTAAAGTACCACAATACTACCTGCCTTATCAATAACAAAAGAAGCCGGAATTGCCTCAACACCCCATAAGCTTGTACAACTTAAGCAGAGACATATGCTTTTTGTTGGATTTAAATATATTTAATTAAACAATTCGCAGTTATTAAGCAGTTAAGTAAATATTAAATAAATATCAAGTCGCAAAATTACTTTGGCCGTGACAATAGTCAATATTTATTACTTTGTCTTTTATATTTTAGATAAAATTTCTATTATAAAATTAATTTTCTTTATAAATATTATGAAAGAACTGATATGCAATTAAAATTTTGTTCTGTAATGGTTAAGGACCAAGACGAAGCGCTTAATTTCTATACTAATATTCTTGGGTTTGAAAAGGTGACCGATATATCGAATGGCGGTTTCCGCTGGTTAACGGTAAAATCTTCCGAAGGAGTAGAAGGCGTTGAACTTTTACTTGAACCAATGAATTTTCCACCTGCCATAGTATTTCAAAAAGCATTGTATGATGCAGGGGTACCGGCAACCATATTTGTTACTAATAATATTAAAGAAGAATATGATCGATTGAAAAACCTGGGAGTAAAATTTCGCGGTGAACCACAAAAAATGGGGCCCGCAACTACAACTTTATTCGAAGATACTTGCGGTAATTTGATAAATTTGGCTCAAATTGGAGAATAAATAACGCTTTTAGGGTTAATATCATTAACGCAGTTGAGAACATAATTTTATGCGCTAAAAGTATTATCAGAATTGTCCAATCCCGTATTATCTCATCTTATTAAAAATCGAAGCAGAACTTTAGACTTATTGCCTATCCACTGCAAAGATAGAAGAAACAATAATGTAAAATATGATATATAACTTATCCATTACTGAATTCCCGGCCTTTGGGGCAGAAATTAATTATCTAAAAATATGTTAATTAATTGCGAAAATATTAGTAAATTAACAGAACTATTAAAAAATTAGGCCGATTTATGAAAAAACAATTACTATTCCTCTTTCTCATCGCTTTCAGTGTAGAACTTTTTTGCCAGTACCCTAATGTAAGGGTTAATAACGCAAGCTCAACTGATCCGGAAGAAGTATCAATTGCAATAAATACTGCTAATCCGAGTCTCCTTTCTGCAGGTGCAAATATAAAATATATGTATTACTCAACCAACGGCGGATATAACTGGACTCAAAAAAACCTCTCTTCAACTTTTGGTGTCTGGGGCGATCCCTGTGTTATGTATGATAAATCCGGAAATTTATTTTACGGGCATCTCTCTAATCCTGTCGGCGGCGGATATTGGATTGATAGAATAGTAGTTCAGAAATCAACCGATAACGGCCTTACCTGGAATGACGGTGCCGGGATTGGCTTTACTAATCCTAAGAATCAGGATAAAGAATGGCTTGCTGTTGATTATACTAATAATAATGTTTATGTAGCCTGGACCGAATTTGATAATTACGGAAGTACAAGTACTTCAGATAGTTCAAGAATTATGTTTGCAAGTTCAACTGACAGGGGCAATACATGGTCAGCTTCTAAAAAAATAAGCGCAAAAAGCGGGGACTGTTATGACAGCGGAAATACTACCGAGGGCGCAGTACCTACTGTGGGTCCTAACGGTGAGGTTTATGTTGCCTGGTCAGGACCAACACTTCAGGGAAATTTAGGAATTACTTTTACAAGGTCAACTGATTTCGGGCAGACATTCAGTCCTAATATTTTTGTTACAACACAGCCGGGCGGCTGGGACTTTGCCATACCCGGAATTTACAGATCAAACGGACTGCCTGTTACACTCTGCGATACCAGCCATGCAGCAACAAGAGGTAACATTTATATCCTTTGGGGTGATTTAAGAAACGGTGCAGATAATTCAGATGTATTTATTATTAAATCAACTGATAAAGGCAATACGTGGGGGCAGGTAGTTAAAGTAAATAATGATAATACTACGCGTCATCAGTTTTTCCCATGGCTTACTATTGACCAGACTACCGGCTTTTTGTATGCAGTTTTTTATGACAGAAGAAATACTTCCGGATTAACTACAGATGTTTATGTAGCAAAATCAACCGATGGCGGAGCTACTTTTGAGAATTTTAAAGTTTCTGAAACTGCATTTACCCCAAACTCCGGCGTATTCTTTGGCGACTATACAAATATTGCCGCATATGACAAGAAAATATATCCGATTTGGATGAGACTGGATAACAGCAACCTGAGTGTTTACACTGCAATCATAAATGATACAAGTGCCGTTACACCTGTTGAACTTCAAAGTTTTGCCGGCAATGTTATTGAGGGTAAAGCCATACTAAACTGGCAGACTGCTTCCGAAAAGAATAACAGAGGCTTTGAAATTGAAAGAGCAATCGGTAAAAGCGATAATTATGTTACTATCGGTTTTGTAAACGGAGCAGGAACTACTACCGAAAGAATGAGCTATGAGTTTGTTGATAACTCCGGCTTTAACGGTTTAGTAAGTTATAGGTTAAAACAAGTTGATTTTAGCGGGAGTTTCTCATATTCCAAGCCGGTAGAATTAAATGTAATTGTAAATCAATATGCTCTGCTTCAGAATTACCCTAATCCATTTAATCCGAGTACTACCATAAGCTATCAAATACCAAAGAAGGAATTTGTGGTTTTAAAAGTATATGATATTCTTGGTAAAGAGATTAAGACCTTAGTCTCCGGATATATGACAGCAGGTGTTCACGAAGTTAAGTTTGATGCTTCTAATCTTCCAAGTGGTACATATTTTTACAGAGTAACCGCCGGAAAGTTTACATCAGACAAGAAAATGGTATTAATTAAGTAAAAAAAAACAGTAAACAGTAAACAGTAATTAGTAAATAGTGATCAGTAATTAGTGCAACCATAAAGGAAGTTCATAATTACAATTGAATAGCTAAATAGCAGGAAGATTTTATAGTTTTCCCCCTATCTTTAGCCCATAATGAAGATCAATCGTAACGGAACTAATATTCATTATATCTTTGTTTTTAACTATACTTCTCAATGCAGTATAATCATAAGCGATTGATCGATTATGGGCTAGGATTTAGTTATATTTGAGTAATTAGTAACTAGTATTGAGTAATTAATAGTTGATATCTATAAACATTTTTTTGACTTAAAATGTTGACTGCTGACTGCTGACTGCTGACTGATAACTGAAAAGAGTGATTAATGCAGGCATCTTTATCTAAAAATAACGAACATAAATTAAAGGAGAAACTGGATTATCATTACAGTGCTTTTGATAAATCCAGGCTTTCTCCGGATCCTCTGGAATTTCCGCATAAGTTTTCCAAAGCCTGCGATATAGAATGTGCCGCTTTTATCTCTTCCATATTTGCTTACGGCAGCGTGACTCAAATAAATAATACTCTTAAAAAAATATTTGAAATATTTGGCAGTCATCCGTACAATTATTTAACAAACACTTCGGGGCACGGAATTAAAAATGATTTTAAGAATATAAATCACCGTTTTTATACGCCTGAAGATGTCAGTTCATTATTTACCGTGCTTGGCAAAATGCTAAATGAATACGGTACGTTAAGGGAATTGGCTGTAAAGTACTGCAACGGGAAAAACGGCATAAAAGAAATTATAGGCTGTTTCTGTTCAAAATTACTAAATGAATTTGCCATAATAACACCAGGGGTCAGGTTTATGTTTCCGTTGCCCGAAAAGGGAAGTGCCTGCAAAAGAATGAACTTGTTCCTGAGATGGATGGTTAGGAAAGACGAGCTTGATTTTGGCCTGTGGAGTGAAATTCCGGCTTCTTGTTTAATTATTCCTGTTGATACACATATTGCAAAAATATCCAAATCGCTTAAGCTTACTGAAAGAAAAAATGTAAGCTGGGAAATGGCCGCCGAAATAACAGCCAACCTTAAAAAATTTGATCCGGATGATCCCGTTAAATATGATTTTGCCCTCTGTCATATTGGTATGAGGAAGTTGAAGTTCTAAGGTTTGTAAATCTGAAAGTTAAATGCCATAAAGTTATTTACTCTTCAACTATATATTATACAGGGACAATTCAGGTTTACGAAAAAGTAAACACAATTGAAGGAAATACTCAATATTTGAGTTAATAGGACAGAATATGTGAGTGATTATAGAAATTTAGGACTTTTTTTCTACCGATTTACGTCAAAGAATGGAAAAAAAAGGCTAAATATTTAAGAAAAATCGAAAAAAAACTTAAAAATATATTGATGCTAATTAAGTATAGTTCTATATTACAATACTTAATTTGTACATTTATAATAAACTCTAAATTTCTCAAGAACTAAGGAGAATGTATGGCAGAACAAAAACCGTTTGTCCCTTTTGTTTCACCTGACAGCAACATGGCTGAGTTTACAATCCGAGCCCTTGTAATCGGTCTTGTAATGTCAGTTATCTTAGGTGCAGCAAACGCATACCTTGGCTTAAAAGCCGGTATGACTATAGCAGCGACTTATCCGGCTGCAGTTATTGGAATGGCAATCTTAAAATTATTTAAGGGTACTATTCTTGAAGAAAATATCGCCAGAACTGTTGGTTCCATAGGTGAATCAGTTGCAGCAGGTGCTATTTTTACAATTCCTGCGTTTCTAATTGCCGGTTTATGGCCGGAATTTTACACCGTTTCACATTATCTGCAGGCAACTGCTATCATGTTTGTAGGCGGTATGATTGGTATTTTGTTTGTAACTATTCTTCGCCGTGTAATGGTTGAAGATAGGGAATTACCTTTCCCTGAGTCTGTTGCTGCTTCTGAAATTCATAAAGCAGGCAGAACCGGCGGCAGTGGTGCTAAGTTCCTTTTTATTTCAATGGCTATTGGCGCTACTGTTCAAGTATTAAAACAAATTCAGTTTTTTGCTGAAAAATGGGAACAGTTTGTTCCATTTGCAAAAAAAGGATTTGATTTCTCTGCAAAATTAGCTGATGGTAAAACAGGCGTTACAGCTCATACATCATCAGAGGGCGGTGCACTATTAAGCACTCCCGGTGTAAGCCCCGCTTATATGGGTGTCGGCTACATCATTGGTCCAAATTTGGCTGCTTTAAACTTTACAGGCGGCTTATTGGCATGGGGCTTATTCGTTCCATTGTTAATGTACTTTTTGGGTCCTCAGTTAATTGCAAGTATCCAGACAACTAATCCGGGCGCTGCAATAAATGATGCCACTTATATCGGGTTATCAAATCAGATTTGGCGTAACATAGTTAGACCTATTGCAATCGGCGGTATGTTAATGAGTGCTGCGTTTACTTTATATAAAATGAGATCAAGCCTGGCAACAGGTTTGGGCAGAGCAGTAAAAGATGTTAGTAAAGCTGCAAAAGGCGGATCTTCTCATGAAATCAGAACTGAAAAAGATATGAACTTCGGTTTGGTTTTTGGCGGAATTGCAATCGCTTCTGTTGCTACTTTCTTTATTTATTATTTCTTTGCACAAGATTTTACCGCTGCATTAATTGCAACTATCGTAATGGTTATTGCAGGCTTTTTCTTTGCAGCAGTTTCCGGTTATCTTGTCGGACTTATCGGTTCAAGTAACAACCCTATTAGCGGTTTAACTCTTTCTACATTAATTATTGCAGCCCTTTTAATGGTTGCTTTAGGTGTAAAAGGTACTCCGGGCGTTGCAGCAGTACTTGGTGTTGCAGCAGTAATTTGCGTAGCGGCAGCAGTTGCCGGCGAAATGCTTCAGGACTTAAAAGTTGGTCACATTTTAGGCGGTACACCCTGGAAGATGCAGATGGGCGATATGTTCGGTATTTTATTAGCTTCTGCAGTAATGTTTTTCCCTCTTCTTGTTTTACATCAGGGTGACATTATGGCTACAGGCGGTGTTTTTATAGCCGGTGAAAATGGTTTAGGCGGTAAAAATTATCCAGCCCCTCAGGCCGGTTTAATGGCTACTTTGGCTAAAGGTATAGTTGGCGGAGATATGGCTTGGCCTTTAATCATTGTTGGTATCTTAATGGCAATCGGCTTTATCTTGTTAAAAGTTAAAAGTCCGATGTTGGTTTGCGTTGGTATGTATTTACCATTAGAAACTTCATTCGCTATTTTTATTGGCGGTTTAATTAAAGGTATCGTTGATAAAGTTGCTGAAAAGAGAAAATATAATGACGCTCAGAAGAGCAGAATGGAAAACAATGGTGTGCTTTTAGCATCAGGCTTGATAGCGGGCGAGGCCCTGGTCGGCTTGCTGTTTGCATTCCTGATATTGGTTAAGGTACCTATTCCGGTAATATTCCAGAATCCGACTTTCTTAATTAGTATCTTAGTATTTGTCGGTATCGGTTATTATTTGGTTAAAGTTCCTCTGGCAAATGCCGGAAGAGCAGACGATCCTGTTGCTCCTCCTAAAATGAACTAAATTATTATGGTAAAATGGTAGATGCTATTACATCTACCATTTTCTTTTTTAAATTATTTGTGTAAGTTGAATGAGCTTTTTTAAGAAAAAAAACGAACTTAGTAAAGTTAATTATTTAGAATTAACGCCTGTTAGAAATTATGATTTTGTTACTGAAGAAGACGGCAGAGTATCTGTTTTAATCCCAAGGTTTACAAATAAATTTTTGGTTAATTTAATATCAGTAAGGATGAAAAACCCTGATGTTAAAGTAGTCTTGGATGAATTTGGAAGCGGTGTATGGATTGAAACCGATGGAACAAAAAGTGTTAACCAAATCTGTAAACTTATGGATACTAAATTTGGTGAACGAATACATCCTCCGGTTGAAAGAGTAACAAAATATTTTTCACAGCTATATAATTATAAAATTATTTCATTTAAAGAATTGAATAAGAAAGGATAAATATCATGAGTGCTGTTTTAGGACAATTGAAACCTGAATTAGTATGGAAATATTTTGAAGGAATGTGTAATCATCCGCGCCCTTCTAAAAATGAAGGAAAAGTTGCCGATTATATTTTCTCAGTTGGTAAAAGCTTAAATTTAGAAACTCTTAGAGATACTTTTGGTAATGTGATTATTAAAAAACCTGCAACAAAAGGTAAAGAAAACTTAAAAACAGTTGTTTTGCAGGGACATATGGATATGGTTGCTGAAAAAAATCGCGGCGTTGAACATGATTTTGATAACGATCCGATTCAACCTTATATTGACGGCGAATATGTTAAAGCAAAGGGTACTACTTTAGGCGCTGATAACGGTATTGGTGTTGCTGCTGCTTTAGCTGTTTTGGAAGATGATTCATTTGAACATGGCCCTATTGAGTGTTTATTTACTTTGGATGAAGAAACCGGTCTTACCGGCGCTAATAATTTAGATACTAAAATATTAAATGCAACTATATTATTAAACCTTGACTCAGAAGAAGAAGGTACCATATATATTGGATGTGCCGGCGGAAAAAATACTGAAGGCGAGTTTACATTCAAACCTGAAAAAACTCCTGACGGAATCAACTATGAAATAAAAGTTGCCGGTCTTCAGGGTGGTCACTCTGGTCTGGAAATACAGCAGGGCAGAGGTAATGCTATTAAAATTTTAGTTCGCTTACTTTCTCATGCTACAGAAAAACATGCATTGTCTTTAGGTAAAATTGAGGGCGGTAACAAACATAATGCAATTCCTCGTGAGGCTTTTGCAATAGTTACTATCCCAAAAGATAAAGATAAAGAGTTTACTGAATGTGTAGCTAAATTTAACACAATGGTTAAAGAAGAACTGGCAACAGTTGAACCTAACTTATTGGTATCAATAGAACCTTTTGCTGCACCGGCAAATGTAATGGATAAAGAATCTCAGGTTAGAATTCTAAACGCTTTATATGCTATGCCTCATGGCGTTATTAAAATGTCTGCTGATATTCCTGAATTAGTTGAAACTTCAACTAATCTGGCCGTGGTAATTACAGAAGGAAATACAGTTAAAGTTGTTACCAGCCAAAGAAGTTCCGTAGCCTCAGAAATTGAAGACGCTACTAATAAAGTTTCTGCTGTGTTTAAATTAGGCGGCGCAAAAATTACCTACGGCGATGGTTATCCTGGATGGAAACCTGATGTAAACAGTGAAATTCTTGGAGTTGTTAAAGCTACATACAAACAATTATATAACAGAGAACCTGAAATTAAAGCAATCCATGCAGGTTTGGAATGCGGTATAATTGGTGAAAAATATCCGGGTATGGATATGGTATCATTTGGACCAACTATGTTTGGTGTTCACTCTCCTGACGAAAAACTGAAAATTGATACAGTTGCATTGTTCTATGATCAGTTAACACATATATTAAGTAATATTCCAAGTAAAAATTAATATATATTAAATTAAAAATAATTTAATTATTTTAATTCTATTCATTATCTCCCGCAAAGTATTTTGCGGGAGATATATTATAAATTCCATTACAAAAAAAAGAAGATAAGAAATGAAAAACCAACCTTCAGCGCTTATTAGATGGTTAGCTCTTACTTTAATAAGCCTTGCTATGGCAGGCAATTATTATATTTATGATAGTATTTCTCCTTTGGCTGATTTACTTGTTAAACAGCTTAATTTTACTGATGCGAATATTGGGCTTTTGCAGGGTATTTACAGTGTTCCGAATATTATAATGGTTTTATTGGGCGGATTGCTCATTGATAAAATCGGGACAAGAAAAAGCGTGGTTCTGTTTACCTGCATTATCATGTTAGGTTCAATAATAACTGCTTTATCCGGTACTTTGTTCGGTATGGCTTCCGGAAGATTAATTTTCGGACTTGGTGCCGAATCAATGATTGTTGCCATTACCACTATTATTGCGCGCTGGTTTAAGGGAAAAGAGCTTTCTTTTGCTTTTGGGTTAAACTTAACAGTTGCCCGTTTAGGTTCATTTATGGCATTAAATTCACCTTCATGGGGCAAGTCTTTGTATCAATATTGGCAGTCCCCGTTATTGCTTACCATGTGGGCCGGTGTATTTGCATTGGGATGCATAGTAGTATATTTCTTCCTGGATACTTACGCATCCAAGAAATATGAAATGCCCGCTGAAGGACAACAGGATAAGATTGAAATTTCTCAAATATTTAAATTCTCTTCTTCGTTCTGGTATATTACTGCATTATGCGTAGTATTTTATTCTGCAATGTTTCCATTCCAAACATTTGCTATTAAGTTTTTTCAGGATGTTCATGGAACAAGCAGGGAAGCAGGCGGAAATCTTTCAAGTCTGCTAACATTGGCCGCAATGATATTTACTCCGTTATTCGGTTTAATGTCTGATAAAATAGGTAAGAGATCATTGCTAATGATGATTGGGTCAATATTAATAATCCCTGTCTATTTATTAATGGCTTACAGTCACCAGTTTAATCTTCCCGGCATTCTTCCCGGGATAATAAATATTGATATAGCCTTTATAGATGTACATACACAGATACCTGTTTACCTCCTGTTGCCAATGGCAATAATGGGTATTTCATTCTCTCTGATACCTGCTGTTATGTGGCCTTCAGTATCTTTAATTGTAAAACCTGCTCAATTGGGTACAGGTTACGGTTTGATGACGATGATACAGAATATCGGCTTGGCAGGTTTTAATTTTGTAATTGGATATGCAAATTCTTTATCAGGTGCAAGCGCCGTAAACAAGGCCGGTTACAATGTAGGTATGTGGATATTTACTTCTCTCGGATTTTTTGGTTTATTCTTTGCTATTATGTTAAAAATATCAAATAAAAAAAATAAATTAGGGCTGGAACTACCGGCGGGCATAGTAAGTAATGAATAATATAAGTAATTTCCGTTTTACTTAAATTTTTAGAAAGTTGAGATAATCCACTTGAGGAAATATGCTTAAAAGCAGTATTATAGTGATAATGATCATTATCTCGACGCAATTTTTACCGCTCCAGGCCCAGTCGTTCGGTTTTGGATGTTTGGGTCTGGTTGGTGGATTTGGCGGTTATAGTTATCAGCAATATAAAGCAGACGGCCTTAATGCTTTTATTGATGACTATAATAGCACTCTGCCTGATTCAGTTGAAAAAATGAACAAGTTTAGTGATGCCAACGGGTACAGGGTAGGGATAAACCTGTTCAGAGGGAACTTGCAGGGATTTATATTAACTGTTAAAGGTTTTTATCAAACTGTTTCGTCTAAAAAATCAATTACTCAGGGGCAATACAGCGCAACTGATTTTGAACTTAAATTAAAAACCTGGGGTATAGGTATTGATTTAGGTACAGTAATTACTCCATCCTTTAGCTGGAAAGTCTTAGATGCCACCTTGCTATATACGTCAGGTGTTTTTACAAATACATATTCTAATCCTACAGGTACTACCATAGTACAATATTCAAGCCAATCGAGCGTCGGTTATGCAATAGGGTCAGGCTTTATTCTATCAATTTTGCAAGACTATGTTACTCTGGAAGGAACTGCAAGCTATACAATCTTTTCCATACATGAGATGAAAGACGATGCCAGTGAGCCTTTAAAAATTAAAAATGAGCCTGTTAAGAATTTTATTTCAAACGGCGGTTTGAACGGGGTTGTCCAGTTAAACTTAAGCTTCCCACTTTAGAAAAACTCTAATCCATTATTTGGCTAATTGTTGCATTAGCAATTATCTCCCACGTATAAAATAAACGGAATGAAGCATTAGCTATGAAACAAAGTCAATTAAATGTGTAATTGTCTGTATTATCTTTGAACATGGCGGGGAATGCAGGCCAGAAATGTAAAGAGAAATATAATGAGACGTTAAGAAATTCGGGGCAGGAAGCAGGAGTCTTTCAGTAATAAGGCCTTAATGGATTAATTGTAAGTTTTTTGCATAAGTCTTGTATTTTAGATTCAAATATCGGAATAAAAACATAAAACCGGAATGGAATTATGTTTTATTGAAATAAATGACATTTTCTAAAATATTTATTATAATAGTACATTAAATAACAAAAAATTATCATATCACACAATCGGAGCAGCTATGGCATTTTCATTAAATAAAATTATGTTAATCGGGAACATTGGCAGGGATGCAGAACACTCAACAACACCTTCTCAGGTTACTGTATCTTCTTTTTCATTAGCAACTACTTATAGTATTAAAAAAGAGGGTAACTGGGTTAATGAGACTACCTGGTTTAATATCAAAGCTTTTAACCTTGCTGATTTCTATAAAGAGAACCTGTTAAAAGGAAAAAAACTTTATGTGGAAGGCAGAGTTTCCATTAGAGAATATACGGACAAACAAGGTGTAAAAAAATATTTTACCGAAGTAATTGCTGAAAAATTGATTCCTCTGGATACCACCAGTAAGAATGCTAATTATACTCAGACTGATTACCCCGGAGCAGCCACTACGCAAACCGCACCGGACGAAGGGTTTAATCCTCCAAGTGATGAAGAAGATTTACCATTTTAACAATAATAAAGGACAATTACACCATTGATATGGCCGTATAAACTGTTATTATTAGTCCTGTTGTTTATTATGTATGCTTTTTTTTCGGCATCCGAAATATCTTTGTTCTCAATAGATAAACGGATGCTGAAAAAAGATTTGAGTAAAAATGCAATACTGGACAGGTATATGCATGCTTTGCTTGATTACCCAAGACGTCTGCTGGCCACTATCCTTGTTGCCGGTACTGTTGTTAATATATCATGCTCTATCCTTGCCGTTAACATTACTATGGGTATAGCTCATGATTTATCCCTTTCCATAAATTTATTACTTACTATAGAAATTATTATTCTTACAATAATAATTCTATTATTCGGTGAAATAATTCCAAAATTATGGGCTGCTAAAAATCCGATAAAGGTTGCAAAATTAGCAGTTGTCCCAATTTACTGGGTCAGCGTTATTTTATATCCGGCTGCAGAAACTCTTACGGAAATAATTAAACTCTCTACTTCAAGAATAAAGATTGATAAACGAAAAAGTGCAATAAAACATGAGGAAATCTCTGAACTGGCGGGTTTAGGACACGAACGGGGAACTATAATTGAAGAAGAACACGGACTTATAAATGGCATAATCGGTTTCAGGTCGGTTGCCGTATATGAAGTAATGACTCCAAGAACAGATATGATTTCCATTGCAAAAGAAGCCGGATTTGCGGAAATTGTTGATATAATTAACAAAACAGGTCATAGCAGAATTCCTTTATATGATGAAGATCCTGATACTATAATTGGTATAGTATATGCGAAAGATCTTCTCCCTTATTTTAAAGATAAAGAGCTGATAAACGAGTTTAATCTGGTTAAAATTGCCAGAAGACCTATGTTTATTCCTCCGACAAAAAAAATAAACGACTTAATGCATGAGTTTCAGGAAAAGAAAATGCACCTTGCAGTTGTTGTTGATGAATATGGCGGAACTGCCGGTGTAATTACTCTAGAAGATATTTTGGAAGAAATAATAGGGGAAATTCAGGATGAATATGATAAAGAAGAAAATCCTGTTAATAAACTGAATGAAAATTCTTATATTGTGTTGGGTAAGTTATCTATTAATGAGCTGAAAGAACTGCTGAATATTGAGGTTGATACCGGAGATGATGATTTTGAAACTGTTGGCGGACTGGTTTTAAGTATCGCCGGAAATATACCTAAAGAAGGATTTTCTTTTACTATTGAAAACTATAAATTTACGGTTAAAGAAATTTTGAAAAAGAGAATTAAGAAGGTTTTGATAGAAAGAGTGCAGGTAAAAGTGAATGAATAAAAAAGGATGCTTTATAAAAATTGTCGGAGTAGGTACTGTACTAATTGCAGTATTAGCATATTTATTACAATCAAATTCCCTTGAGTCTCTGCTAAAACCATTTCTGAATATAGTTGATGATGAACTTACTCAGGAGGTCTCTAATAATATAAAATTTGTTAAACCATCTGCCGAAAAAGATAGTTTGTTGTCTGTATTTAAAGACTATATTGAAAACGGTCCGCATGAATATGGCGGTGATAAAGACAATATTAAAAAACTTATAATTGGTAAAATTAAGGTTTTTGCTAAGGACAGCGTTATTACTATAAATGAACTGCAGGAATTAAAAGACTTAATTATGTTGGAAAAAGAGAATGAAAGATCAAAGAAAAAGTGAAATAAAAGTTGGTATAATGACCTTAGCTGGCATTATAATTTTTTTATGGATATTAGGGTGGGCTAAAAATTTCAGCTTTACCTCACATGATAAATCTCTTAATCTTTTATTTGAGAATGCTGCCGGTCTGGAAGTGGGGGACAACGTTACCATCAACGGTGTTAGGAAGGGGTATGTAGAAGCAATGACGGTTAAGCAGCAGCAGGTTGATGTTAAAATAAATTTAGACCTTGATGCCGATTTACGCCAGGATGCAAAGTTTTCCATTTCCATGCTTGATCTTATGGGAGGCAAAAAAATTGATATTAATCCCGGAAAATCTTCAAAACAAATAGATTACGGCAAAACATACGTAGGTTCTTTTTACGCGGATATCCCTGCCGTTTTAGCGATGGTCGGTTCCATGCAGGGTGATTTAACTAAAATCATTAGTGAGGTTAATACTACCTTATCTTCAATGAATAGTTATCTCTCAGATAAAAAGATGGAAAACAATATTAAATCATCAATTGATAATTTAGCTTCTTTAACTCAGAAACTTAATTTAATGATAGATGAAAACAGGTCAAATGTAAATAAACTTTCCGGTAATGCGGTTCAGCTTACGGAAGATGCCAAATCATTTATTAAGCAGAATAAGAGCAGCATCGAAAAATCCATGACCGATCTTCAATCATTAATTAAAGAGTCAGAACTGATGATAAAGAAAGTTAACGGCATAATTGATGAGACAACAAATAAGCAGAATGCAGTCGGCAAGATTTTATATGACGACAAAGTAATTAATGATCTTAAAGAATCATTGCAGCAGGTAAAGGAATTAACAAAAATTTTAACAGATCAGTTAAAAGAAAAGGGACTTAAGGTTGATGCTAAAGTCAGACTTTTCTAAGGCTATCATTGATTTTTAAATTGAGGGTATTATGGTAATAGGAATTGGCATAGATATTATAGAGATAGAAAGAATTCAGGAAAGCGTTGATAAATTTGGAGACAAATTTTTAAATAAGATATTTACTCCGCTTGAGTTGGATTACTGCCTGAGCAAACCAAATAAATACCAGCATCTTGCCGCGCGTTTTGCAGCAAAAGAAGCAGTCTCTAAAGCTTTAACTACAGGATGGAACAAAGATTTTTCCTGGCAGAATATAGAAATATTTAATGAACCTTCCGGTTATCCCATAGTTAATCTTAAAGGCGGGCTGAATGATTTCCTGACTCCCGATAAAGAACTTAAAATATCCATGAGCCACTCCCGGGATTACGTCACCTGCGTTGCAATTATTTATAAAACAATAAGTAATTAGGCCTTGTTGTATATATCATGTTCAAAGAATCTATAGTAACAATACATTTATTAAGTAAACAAGAGTAATATATAATGAAGTATTTATACATGATAGTATTAGGTTTATTAATACTTAATGGAATAGGGAACACGCAGCAAATTAATCTAGGGAATGAATTTCCATCTATCAGGGAAATAAATAGAAATACAAAGTTGAAACACGATAAAATTAATTTTAGCTCTGATCATTCACTAACTCAGAATGAATTATTCTTACCTAAGGTTCCAATAAATGGAGTTTCCTACAAAGAAATAAAAAAGAACAAAGGACAAAGTAATTACAGACCTTTGTCGGCTATGGGTGATTCTGTTCGAAGAACATTATTTTCTTACGACAATAAAGGTGATTTGCTGGTATTATTATATCAAGAACAATCAAACGGGGAATGGGTTAATGTATATAGATATACATTAACTTATGATACTAAGAATAATTTAATAACAAAGTTAGATGAAGTATATGTTAATGGTGAATGGAAAGGTTCTTGGCGATACTCTTATAAGTATGACTCCAATAATAATCAGCTAACTGAACTTATTGAAACTCTATCACATGGGGCTTGGGTGTATGCAGCTAAGGATACGTATACGTATGACAGCAACAGCAACATGCTCACACATCTTAATGAAAATTGGAGATATCAAAAATGGGAGAATTATTCCAGAGATACTTATACTTATGATTCAAATAACAATCTCCTTACAGCAATTAACGAAGAATGGGTAAATAATAATTGGCTGAATTATTATATGGATACTTATACCTATGATTCAAAGAATACCCTTTTAATCAGAATTCGTTATAAAGGTTATGCGGGTAATTGGGTAAATAATTCTAAATTTACATATACTTATGATTCCTATAATAACATAATGAGAGAACTTATTGAAAGTTGGTCCAATGGAGCCTGGACAAATTATCATAGAAATTCTTACTCTTATGATGCTAATGGTGATGTAATCACGCAGTTTGAAGAAAGTTGCTCGAATAATATTTGGAAAAGTGAGGCAAGATACTCAAATTCTTATGATGTAAACGGTAATAAGCTCACAGCACTTACTGAAGGTTTTGACAATGAAGGATGGAGCTATAATAATAAAATAACACTATATTGTTACGATGTTAATAATAATATGGTAAGAGGCGAAAATTTTATTTGGGCAAATAATCATTGGGTGCCTAATCCTTCCGGGTATATTAGCATATATATTAATAATAAAGATGGTTATGTATCTTGCCACGGTGCTGTAGTTGAAATCAATTATACAAACATTACTAAAGTCGAAAAGAATTTAAATTCTCAAAAAGATTTTAATTTATTTCAAAATTTTCCAAATCCTTTTAATCCATCAACGCAAATTAAATATTCAACCCCAGTACCTGGAATTGTATCTATAACAGTATATGATATATTAGGCCGGGAGGTCAAAACATTAGTAAATGAATACCAAGATTCTGGGCTTCACTCAATTATGTTCGATGCACAGTATTTACCAAGTGGAATTTACTTTTACAAAATTATTTCAGGGAAATATTCTTCTACAAAAAAGCTGGTCTTGATGAAATAGACAACAAAGATATGGCTGAATCCTTGATTGCAGAGTTTAATTGTGACAGAAGAATGTACTCTTCGCTTTATACGGCATGAATTATAATAACTCCAAATTATAAAAATATAAACACTCATATGGTGGTTTCGTTCAACGACAACGAATGTTATGGGGAAATATGTATAGCTTGAAATTCTGATGAAAGTTAAATAATTTTAATAGGTATTAAGAAAGTTATTCTAAACTTTTTAAGTTATCTGGAGGTCGTCTTCGAGCAGACAAGAAATTTTAACGGAAAGCTGAATGCTAAAGTTTTAATTCTAAATCAGACTTACGAACCGCTGACCATCTGTACTATAAAAAAAGCTATCATTCTTATTTTCTTAGGTAAAGCTGAATTAGTACTGGATGATAAAAGGAAATTTATTAAATCTGTTTCCCGAACATATCCCTGTCCCAGTATAATAAGATTGCGCACTTACATAAACCTTCCTTATAAAAAAGTAGTCTTAACGCGTAAAAATATCCTTAGAAGAGACTCATATAAATGCTGTTATTGCGGCAGAGGCGATTTGCCCCTTACGATAGATCACATAGTGCCCAGAGCCAAAGGCGGACAGGACTCATGGGAAAATCTTGTTTGCGCCTGCGTTGTCTGCAATAATAAAAAGAGCGATAGAACCCCCGAAGAAGCTGAAATGTCTTTAGAGCAGAGACCCTTTAAACCGAGCCATATTATGTTTATTAAAAAAATGGTTGGCAGGCTGGACGAAAGCTGGAAACCTTTTTTATACATTTCATAATTCATTCCTAGTACTGCCGAATTTATTGTAGTTATTCAATTCAGGAGATGGAAGTTTAACTGATTGATACTTCTTTAATAAACCAATAAAACAAAGAAGTTATGGCTATAATTTATTGATTTAATTTTAGTAAAAATTAGATTACTTTTGTTATATAATTTTTCTTTAATAAGTAAGTTAGATAAAATGATAGAATATATTCCTTTTAAAGAATCCGGTATTTCAGATGAAGTATGGGATCAGTTTGTTGATAGCTCCGATAATGGAACTATGTTTCATAAAAGACTGTTTTTATCTTATCATCCAAAGGACCGCTTTGAAGATGCTTCCCTTGTATTTAAGAAAAAAGACAGTGTGTTTTCTGTATTTCCCGCAGTTTTATTAAACAGAGACGGGAAAAGAATATTATCATCGCACGGAGGAGCTTCATATGGCAGTTTTGCTTATCCAAGTAACCTTAATTTCAGAGAGGCCTTTGATCTTGTTGAATCCGTTATAGATTATGCAAAAAAAATTAAATGCGATAAAATTCAATTAACAATTCCTCCAATTATTTATCAGTCCAAATACTCTAACTATATCGATTTTGCGCTTGTAAAAAATGGTTTTCAGTATGTAAAGCGTGACGTCTCCAGTGTGGTTCAGCTAGATGTACCTAAAGAGGATCTTCTTTCAACATACAGATTAGAAGCAAGGACTGCCGTTAGAAAATCCGTTAAAGAAGGTATCCAAATTGTTGAGTGTGATCAGTTTGCCGAATATTACGAAATATTGAAAAAGAATCTGAAGATGCGCCATGGTGTTAATCCTACGCACACTCTGGATGAATTAATTAAACTGAAAAAACTTTTCCCTTCCAAAATACGTTTATGGGGGGCTTTCTTAAAAGACAAAATTATTGCCGGTGTATGCAACTTTAGCGCTAATGATAAAGTTGTACTGGCATTCTATATCAGTCATGATGAAGAATATCAGGAGTACCGTGCTGTTAACCAGCTTTTCTACGAAATTATGAAAAGATATAAGGATGAAGGTTATAAGTTTTTAGATTTTGGAATATTTACTGTTAATATGGACCCTAACTGGGGTCTTGGACGATTCAAAGAGAATTTTGGAGCCAGAGGTATTTTTAGAGATACTTTTTATAAAGATCTATAATGTTAAAGATATTACATCTTGCCCCGCAAAATTATGCAGGTGTACCTTATGACTTTTATAAAATGCACCTTGCCTGTGGAGATTTTTCAAGATTAATAACTTATCATAAAAATCAGCTAAATTTTGAGGAAGATATTTGCCTTAATCTTCCTCTTCCTATTTTCAGATGGGCAAAAAAATGGCGCCGCAAAAAGGTCTCTGACAGGGAGTTCCAATTTCTGGTTGAAGCTCCTGTCTTTACCCCCAAAAACCGGATTGAAGAATATTATTTTAAATTTAATGATTTCTACAAAAAACATTTTATTAACAATGCTATTAGAAAGTATAAATTAGATGAATTTGATATAATACATTATGACGCAGGTTTGGATTTTTATCGCGATTCCAGGCAGGCTGTTAAATGGAAGCAGCAGGGGAAAAAGATTGTGTGCTGTTATTACGGCAGCGATTTAAGAACCCGCGGTCTGATAAAAAAAATGGATGAACTTTCTGACCTTAATATCACCTCAGAGTATGATCACTTAAAATTAAAAGGTAATCTCCATTATTTGTTTTATCCTTATGATACTTCTGAACTTCCCGGCAAAGCTAATACTGATGATAGTACGGTAACTATAATCCATACTCCCACAAACAGAAAGTACAAGGGAACTGAGCTTATAATAAAGGTAATTGATAGAATAAAGCTGGAAAAGAAAATTAAATTTGTGCTGCTTGAAAATGTATCCAGAGATAAAGTATTGCTTGCAAAAAGTAAATCTGATATTTGTATAGACCAGGTAGGTGGTACTATGGGTGGTACCGGATATGGTAAAGCAGGTTTAGAGTCCCTTGCTATGGGTATTCCTACTGTTACTAACATGACCAATGAATATGCAGAATGGCTGCCCGAAAATCCTTTTACTGTTGCCAATAATGAAGATGAGCTCTATTTAAAATTAAGTGAACTTGTAGAAAGCGCTGAATTAAGGAAAGAAACCGGTTTGCGGGGAATAGATTGGGTTAAAAAGTATCATAGCTATGAGTCGGTAAATAACAAGTTATATGAGCTATATAAATTAAATAAATTAATTTAATGAGCACATCAAAAAATTTAACCTCCTCAGTTTTATGGTACACAGTCGGTAATGTATTTATTAAAGCAGTCAGCTTTTTATTGCTGCCTTTATATTCCAATATAATACCGGTTGGAGAGTTCGGTAATTATGCTTTAATAATGTCTTTTTATGCAATCGCCTCCGTTTTTTACCAGTCGGGACTTCCTTCAGGTCTAACAAAATTTTATACGCAGGAGCAGAATGCTGCTGAAAAAAGGAGAGTCTTTTCTTCTGTTTTTAATTTTGTTATAGTGCTTAGCCTTGTACTTTCGGCAGTTGTAATTTTAACTTCAGGACTTTTTTCAAATCTTGTATTCGGTTCCGGCGGCTTTGCAAAATTATTTATTATAATATCACTGCTGCTATTGCTGGATACTTGTACTTATTTTCTGCTGCACCTGCTTAAAACAGAGGAAAAAGCAAAATCCGTAGCTCTATACTCTCTTTGTTCCGCTATGGTAGTACTTGCCTTGAACGTTGTATTTGTTTATGTTTTAAGAATGGGTATAACCGGTATTCTTTATGCTCAGCTTGGCGGCTCATTGCTGCTGGCCGCAATATTAATTCCTTCAATAAAAGCATACTATGAAAGAATTATTGACGGGAAAATACTTAAAGCAATGCTTGTTTTTTCGCTTCCCCTAATCGTTTCAGGATTTTTTTCCGCCTTCCTGGATGCTGCCGACCGGTTCTTCTTAAATCTATATCATGGAAGCGGAGTGACAGGTGTGTACTCCTTTGCTTACAGGATTGCATTATTGATGAACGTCTTTGTCATCTCATTCAGAACAGCCTGGCTTCCAAGGTCAATTGCTTTAGTTAAGGAAGACAATTACAGATATACATTCGGCAACACTCTTACAAAGCTTATAAGCATCTCCGGAATAATATTTTTGGGAGTGATACTGCTTGTTAAAAATCTGTTCACGTACAAGATTTTCGGCGTCTATTTATTTAATCCTCAATATGCCGGAGGAATGGTTATTCTACCTTATGTGCTTTGTGCATATTTCTTAAATGGAATAGCTTCATTTTATTCTGTATATCCGTATCTTTATAAAAGCAGCAGGTATTTATTTATGGCGGACTTCTATGCTTTTATAATAAACATTCTTCTTAATTTTATACTCATACCTGCATATGGAATGACCGGAGCGGCTCTTGCAACATTGCTCGGGTATGTTGCTATGGCAGGTTACCTGATAATAATTTCGGCAGATAAGCTGATATTTAAGCATAATTTTTTAAGTGATGGAGCGATTATCATTTTAACGGTAATCTTTTATCTGATTAGCTTAGCTGTGCAGTCGGCTTTTATTGATGTGGTACTACTTGCTGTTTATATTACTGCTCTGGTCTTTATTACACGGCTGGATATATTTTCAATATTAAAATTTGACAAAAGTGAAAAACTATAGATTCTTAATTGTACGGCAGGACAGGATTGGCGATGCCGTCCTTTCTACTTCGCTGCCACATGAAATAAAAAAAAATTACCCTTCAAGCTTTATAGCTGTGCTTGTAAGGGACTATACCAAGGATATCTTTGAGCATAATCCGTATGTAGATGAAATAATAACTCTAAACAGGAAACAAACTCTTTTAGAATTCGCACGAGAAATAAGAGACCATAAGTTTGATTATTCCTTTGCCTTATTGCCGGAAGAGTTTATTAATTGGGGGCTGTTTCTTGCAGGAATAAAAACCAGAATAGGAGTCGGGCACAAGTTCTATCAATTTATTACTAATACTAAAAGCGTTTACAGGCGAAAATATCTTGATAAAAGGCACGAAGCTGATTACTGTATGGATTTTTTGCGCAAGCTTTCAATAGAACCGGATACAATAAATCCTGAAATATTTCTTACAGCTTCAGAACGTGAGAGGGCAGGTAAGATACGTTCTTTTTTTGCAGGGAAAAGGCTTATAGGCATAAATTCTACAAGTGGTAATTCTGCTCCTAACATTCCTGTGGAAGAGTATAAAGCGTTAATCATTAAACTGCAAAAAGAGCATCCGGATTTACAGGTTATAGTAACTGACTTAAAGGTACCTGCTGAAATAGATGAGATGAAAAACATACACTACATTAACAGAAATTGTACCTTAAGAGAGGCAATAGTTAATTTTTCCGCTTTGGATTTGCTTATATCTGCAAGTACAGGGCCAATGCATATAGCTTCTGCGTTAAAAGTCCCAACTCTGGCCTTCTTTTGTCCTCTACCTGCCTGTACGCCTGACCTATGGGGGCCATTGGGCAATAAAGCAATAAATATAGTACCTGAGGAAGAATACTGCCGAATAAAGTGCCCCGGAGACCCTAAAATATGTAAATTTATAGGGGCAGAAAAGCTTACTATTGAGAATATTATTTTGGAAATGATGAGTATTCTTAACAAGCTATGACTTCCCCTGGCAAGATATTGCTGGCGCTAAACAGCTATAAAGAATGCGTAGGCGCCGTTGAAGCTTGCGGTCTATTTGCCAATGAACTTAAAAAACATGGAATAGATACAATACAGGCTCCAATTTCCGATGGGGGAGACGGCTTTCTTGAAGTCTGCAGGTTTTATTCCCGCTTGGATTTCCTTGCCTATTCTATATCAACCCCTTACAGCAAAGAAAAGAGAGTGTGCCGGGTGGGTTATGATCCGGTGGATAAAATAGTTTATATTGAGTCAGCGGAAGTAATAGGCCTAAAGTTGATACCTCAAACGGAAAGGAATCCTTTATATACAAGCTCCAGTCCATTAGGTGAATTATTGAACTCCATTAACGAAGATATTTCATCAGATAGAATAAAAGTAAAGGAAATTATCATTGGCATAGGCGGTACAGGAACGAGCGATCTGGGTATCGGGATGATGTCTGAACTCGGATTAAATGTATTTGACAGTGATGATAAACAGCTTAAACCAATTCCGACTAACTATAACAAAATAAATAGAATAGAGTATTCTCCTAAACCTTTTAAATGCAGTATTAAAATAGTCATTGATGTTGAGAATCAGTTATTGGGAAGCAATGGGAGCAACTATTTATTTGCAAGGCAAAAGGGAGCTAAGGAAACAGACCTTGAACTGCTGGAGCAAGGGTTTACCCACATTTTGAATAAGTTATCCACACTAAAAAGCATTAATGTGGATAACTTGAACGGTGCCGGAGGTGGTCTGGCCGCGGCTTTTAATATCTTTTTAAACCCGGAGACAATGACAGCTAACTTGTTCATAAAAAACAAATTAAGCAATATCATTAAAGACAGAGGATATCAGTATGTTATTACAGGAGAAGGGGCGTTTGATAGACAATCTTTATTGAACAAAGGTGCATATCTGATAATGAAAATGTTCAATGATTCTAGAAAGGTATTTCTTTGCAGCGGGAGAATTGCCCAGGAAATTGTTCCTGAATTGCCGCAAAATGTACATCCTATCGAGTTAAGTAAATTTTTCAAAAATCCTCATGAATCTTTGGTAAACTTTGCAAAGTCTGTTAAATTTGCATGTAAAGAAATCGCCGAAATTATTAAATTAGAATAGTCAATATTTAAATATAATTGAGTTAATGAAACAATATTTGGACCTCGTAAAAACCGTAATAAATGAAGGTATAAGAAAACCAAACCGCACCGGAATTGATACTATATCTTATTTTTCAGCATTTTATAAAGTGGATTTATCCAAAGGATTTCCTCTGTTGACTACTAAAAAGATGGAGTGGAAATCCCTGTTGCGTGAAGTCTTGTGGTATCTGTCCGGTGAAAATCATATAAGAAACCTGAGAAAGCATACAAAAATTTGGGATGCCTGGGCTGATGCAGACGGGAATCTTGAGACTGCCTATGGCTATTATTGGAGGCATTTTCCAAGTGCTAAAAAAGATAGTTCAGGGAACTGGATAGTTGAGGAAGTTGACCAAATTAAATATGTAATTGATGAAATTAAACGCAATCCTTACAGCAGACGTCTTGTAGTATCTGCCTGGGAGCCCGGTAATGCAGAAAAGAGCAAATTGCCTCCGTGCCATTATACTTTTGCTTTTAATGTGTGCGATGGAAAATTAAACTGCCATTTGACACAACGGTCTGGAGATATTGCTTTAGGAATACCATTTAACCTTGCTGCTTATGCAATGCTTACGCAGATTATAGCTCAGGAGACAGATCTGGAACCCGGATTTTTTGCGCATACTATAATTGATGCACATATTTATGTAGCTGATAAAGGGACCATGCAGGAAAGATATGACCATTTGGAGGGCCTGAAGTTGCAGTTGACCCGTGAACCACTTCCTCTTTCAAAGTTAATAATAAATAAAAAACCTATTGATGAACTGACTTTTGAAGATTTCAATTTGGTTGGCTATCAAAGCCACGAGAAAATTAAATTTGAGGTTGCAGTATGATAATCTCTGTAATAGCCGCAATAGCTAAAAATGGAGTTATCGGAAGATCAAACGGAGAAATGCCGTGGCACGTTAAAGAAGAATTTCAACATTTCAGGAATACTACTTTGGGGTATCCTCTAATTATGGGAAGGAAATCCTATGATGCTTTAGGCAAGCCGTTAAAGGGGAGACTGAACATTGTACTTACCAGAAACGGCGGTTTTAACCCCGGTTATGAAGAAGTGCTTGTATTTAATGATATGAATGAAGCGTTGGCACATTGCAAAAAAGCTTCTTATGAAAGAGCTTTTATTATTGGAGGCGGAAAAATTTTTGAAGAGTACATTTCCATTGCCGATGAAATGATTTTATCCTTTATGAATTTTGATGCAGTAGGTGATGTACTTTTCCCGGAGATAAATAAAGATGTTTGGGATATGGTCTCGGTAGAGAAAAGAAGTGAGTTTGATATTAAAATATTTAAAAGAAGAAAAGCGGTCAGAGTTGAATAAGATAAACATATTACCAGAAAACATAGCAAATAAAATAGCAGCCGGTGAAGTAGTGCAAAGACCGGAATCGGTAGTAAAAGAATTACTTGAAAACTCTATAGATGCCGGTGCAACATCCATTGAGCTGATTATTCGTAAGGCCGGAAAAAGCTTAATTCAGGTTTGTGATAACGGCTGCGGAATGTCCGAAGATGATGCAATTTTATGCCTTCAGAAGCATGCTACAAGTAAAATTTCTACCTATGAAGACCTTGAAGCAATTATGACTCTTGGTTTTAGAGGCGAGGCATTAAGTGCGATATCTGCGGTAAGTCTGCTTGAAATTAAGACAGAAAGACCTGAAGACGAAATTGGCACATATATAAGGTTGGATGAACCGGGAACAATTATTAAAGAAAAAGGTTCCTTTCCTAAAGGTACCATAATCTCTATAAAGAATCTTTTCTTCAATACGCCGGGCAGAAGGAATTTCTTAAAATCCGATGCAACCGAATTAAAACATATTATTGATACTTTTAATAAAATAGCGCTAAGTAAGCCTGAGATAAGCTTTAAACTATATGTTGATAACGATGTAGTTTATGATTACAAAGAAGGCAGCATTGAAAACAGGATTAAGGAAGTATTTGCTGAAAATATGTTTGATGCTTTAATTCCGGTTGGAGAAAATACCGATTTTATAAAGCTGAACGGATATATTGGCAAGCCTTCTTTACTAAAAAAGAACAAAGGTGAGCAGTACTTATTTCTTAATAAAAGGTTTGTTATAAGCAAGCAGATAAACCACGCTGTATTTACTGCTTATGAAAATTTCCTTGAGAAAGGGGATTATCCATTCTTCATTTTATTCCTGGATATCGATCCTGCAAAAATTGATGTTAATGTTCATCCCACAAAGCTTGAAGTCCGCTTTGAAGACGAAAAGGATGTTTACAATTTTGTACTTGCAGTAATAAGAAAAGGACTGGGAAGCGTGGATCTTGTTCCCAGCATGACTTTTAGGAATCCGATATTTTCACCGGAAGAAAGCACTGAAAAACTTGCCGTAAATAAATTCAGCAGAACAGAGACAAATGATTTTACGGATAGGCCTGATTATGCTAAAAAATCATATGCTGCTGCTGATTTTTCTGATAAAGAGATAGATTTAATATTCAATACTCTGCCTGAAATGCCCAAAAATACTCAGGCCAGGCCCGATATTCCTTTTGAAAAACCAATGACTCAAATACTGCATCAGGAGAACAGACAGCCTGAATTATTCAACCGCAGGGAGGTTGAAAGCTTTATCATTCAACTGCACAATAAATATATACTGTCGCAGATAAAGACCGGTCTGATGATAATTGACCAGCACGTTGCACACGAAAGAATTCTATACGAAAAAGCATTAAAATTGTATGATGCGGATTTGCGATTTTCACAGCCGGTGCTGTTTCCTATTACTATTGAACTTGACCCGGCAAAGTTTGGTCTGGTTAAGGAACTCAATGATTATCTGAACCGGATTGGCTTTATGATAAAGTTTTTCAGCAAAAACACAATCATAATTGAAGGTATTCCTGAGGATGTAAAATTGGGTACTGAGGAAAAAATCTTTATGGAAATACTTGATGAGTATGCATACAACCAGAAAGAGAAAAAATTGGAGGTTCTGGATAATATAGCAAAATCGTTTTCATGTAAAACAGCCATCAAGGCTGGGGATTATCTTTCAGAAAAAGAGATGCGTAATTTGATTGACCAGCTATTTGCTACATCAAATCCTTATGTATGCCCTCACGGAAGGCCGATTGTCATAAAAATATCATTAGAGGAATTTGACCGCCGCTTTGGCAGAACTTCATAGAAGATAATTTAATTATGTGTATGAAATTAAATACTGAAGAATTAGCTTTATCCTAAATATATTACATACTCTTCTCAATTTAAAGAAATACTTTATAGTGCCATATAATATACTATCTTAACAGTAAACAAATAATTGACTTTCTTGCTCAAATTGGGTATTATATTTAATCTGCTTAAAATATTTTATGGAGTTAACATGAAATCCTGTTTGTGTTTCATTTTATTTGTTGCCTTTACTGCTGCTTTATTCCCCCAGACAAGCAAATTTCCGGTTGGGGTATTTGCAATTTCGGATACTGTTGCAGCTGTTATTGACGATTACACGCAAATTGACAGTATGGGAGCCAATTGGATAGTTCAGTATGCCAAACAGAACGACAAAGTACCGCTTTCAAAATTTAATCTGATCGCCTTCAACAATAAGCAGAATGACTATATACTTAAGTATTCGGCAGGGTATTTAAAAAAGTGGGAGGCAGAAGAAAATATATTTGACATAAAAAGACCGGGTATTAAACACGATATAGGATCCTCTGATATCCAAACCGGGAGCTGGAAATCCCCCGATCCTTCAAACGACACTACACAAATAAACAGACTGCTTGTTCACGGGCCGGATTACTCTCAAAACCGCTGCTACAGACTGCAATATCAGGAGTATCCGATAAACTATAACGTCCGGTTCAGGATGAAAATAGACGGAAATACAACCAAAAAAGTACCGGTCTGTGAGATAATTATTAAATATAAAACCGGCAGCGCCATAGCCGTGTTTGTAGATACTGTATTGTATGCCACACAGCTTGCAAACTCATTTACGGAAACTACTTTAAGCTACACACTGCCGTTATGCATCGGTAAAGATACCTTGAGAAAAGACAATAACGACGGCCTGCCCATAGGTTCAGCGCCTGAAAATATCGCTCAGGATACTGCCTTCGGAGTTTCATATAATATAAAATGGCTCGGGAGCAGAACCTTATACGTTGATTACATACAAGTATTTGATTACGACATTGGAAGAGATTTCTTAGTATCCAGACAAGCTGTGGCAAATTATATTAGTGGTTACCTGTCAAATTACAATAACTGGAATAATATTAAATACTGGTATGGATTAGATGAACCCCATTCAATAGACAATTATGAGCCTTACAGGATAGTTGACAGTATAATAAATGCCTGCCACAAAATATCGGGAGCTGATACAGTAAGACTGATAACGACAATGTACCCCGAATGGGATAGTAAAAGAGAGTATGAAAAC
>Ga0183100_1000566_pt1 | contig 27268 bp, 20 predicted proteins | sample Biomet2_FD_127789 | JGI IMG/M metagenome (GOLD analysis project Ga0183100, IMG submission 127789) | Microbial communities from bioreactor (seeded with anoxic lake sediment) at LBNL, California, USA - Biofuel metagenome 2 | ecosystem: Engineered > Bioreactor > Anaerobic > Unclassified ...
GGATCAAACCCTTTCTTAGTTCCGAAATGCTCCACACGATTTTGCCAGTTATCACCAAGGAAATAAAAACGGAGACTGTCCCTTCCCTTATCCATTATCTCACATAGTGATTGTTTTAAATTAAAAAATTGGACTGGATCGAGAAGGCATTCGAACACAGAATTTTGGACCCTTTGCCCATAATTTTTACATTCCTTTGCTACTTTACGTAGTCTTCTCTTCCCATCAACCGTTTCTGTGTTAACATCGTAGGTAACAAGGACCATCATTACTAATGCCTCAGTTCATAAAGAATGGTGGATAGCCTTCAATATCTCCGCGCAAGTAACGGGCCATCAACATGGCCTGTGTGTATGGGATCAGTCCGATTGGTATGCTCTCATTTAGGTATGGGTGAGTAATCTCTTCCTGCTTCCGTTTCTGCCAAGACTTTAAGATTTTTTTCCTCCCATCGTCTGTCAATAACACGGCTCCATCCTCCTTTTTCAGGAAATCCTCTCCTCTGATCTCTTGTAGGTTGACCATGGTGAGCGCATGTCGGTCACCTAGAAACGGTCTCAGCTCCTCCATCATGTCGAGTGCCAGGCCTGGTCTGCCCGGCCTATCAACATGAAAGAAACCAACGTATGGATCTAGCCCAACGGTTTCCAATGCAGACTGGACATCGTGGGCGAGTAGGGTGTAAAGAAAGGAGAGCAAGGCATTCATATTGTCCAGTGGAGGTCGCCTGTTCCTATCTGATATGAAAAAAACATCTTTTTGTTTTAGAATCATTTCATCAAAGACATCGAAATAGGCTTTTGCGCAATTGCCCTCGATCCCGCGCAGGCTATCACGGCTTTGACATTCGTTAATCTTGTTCAAATTTTCTATTAGGAAACCATCAGTTCTTCGTATCTTTTCACAGGAGATTGACGATCCATGGTCCCTTATGCTCCTTCCAAGTACGGTACGACAATTAACAAGCTTACCGATAATGAACGACCTAGCTATGTCTAAAGCCGGGGCTTCATCATCAGCAATTCTATATTGGGTGCGCCTAAGGAGAACATTCCCACGTGTTACCCCACTTACTCTTGCCAGGAACATACCATTGGGCGTTAAGAACGATAAACCTACATTATGCTCAGTACATAATTGCATCAACTGTGGGCTGGCACCCATGTAGTCAAAGCAGACTATGCCCTCAAGGTTGTGGATTGGTATGCGAAACGTTTCCTGGTCGCCTACTCGGACCACAGCGTTTTCACCATCTTTACTTAGGTATGAATCTGGTGTTGTCACATATAGGGTATTGAGCAGTTTTCTCACCAAGTTTGCCCCCACTAGATCTTGCAATGTTGACCACTTGTTGGTCTACTCTCAGATATCATCTCTTGAGGCCTCCTGTACGTGTTTCGTTATGTACTTGCTGACCAGCATTCTTTTCTTTGTAATGCTTGGAATGCAAATATCGTAAAGGGAGCACGAACTACAATGCTTCCCACCCTTCGCCGATGGAGTGATTCCTTTTCTAATGAGTTCATGCATCTCCTCGGACAAGGAGAGAACAAGCGCTCTAAGTTCGTTGGATAGGGCGACATGAGCTCTTCTTCGAGTTTCATGATAGAAAAGATCGGCATTTTCCAAATGGGTGTTGAACATCTCCTCTAGGCACATTGCTTGTGCGCAGAGTTGGACCTCATCTCTCTCATCGATTTTTGGCTTTCCTCTCTTATATTCCACAGGGTTCACTTGCCACAATCCGTCACGGCCTGGTAGACAGATACCTTCCTCAGATAGTGTAAATTCCACGATATCGGCAATGCCCTGTAGTCCCAATTGGTGCGATACCAGTGGGAGAGATCTTGTGCTTATCACTGATCCTCTGGATTCATTGAAGAAGGGGTTATCCACTTTTCTATGGATGTATTGACCTTCAGTAGTCCTAAGATTGTCCGCCCATTGACGTTCAACGTGAATCAAAGCCCACTGTCGTTTACAGTAGTGAAAATGCTGTATGCCCGACAATGGAATTAGCTCATCATCGTCATATCGCGCTTTCATCATGGTCTTTCGATTACCTCGACGCCATTTGGCATCTCCTTGTCGATGGTGACCCTATAGTCCCCGAAGGAGCGAGGAGGCAGCTCCTTCGATAACCGCTCCACCTTGATCTTGTCGAACAGGATATGCGATGGACAGCATCCCAGCTCGCTGCTGTGCTTGAATATTATCAGCTTCCTTGCCGCCATTTTCCCACGCGCGGCGGAGTGGTCATGGTCGAACATGTTCACCAGGCTGTCCCATAGCAATGTCAGGTCATCCTCGCTGAACCCGGTGGTCTTCTTGGCCAGATTGGCGGAGATGTATCCTTCGACGCGGTACAGCCCGTATGGTACGATCTGCTTCTTACCCATAGTCTGCCCCACTTCGGCGTCCTTCGCGTTGGTGACTGCATGGCGAGTGATAGTGACTTCCTGCTGGAATATGGGGTCGATGCTCCGGGCGAAATTGAGCTGCACCGGGCCTCGCACCTGGCCGCAGTTCACGTCAGTGGTCATCACCGCACCGAAGGTCCGGATGTCGAAGAAGTTCTTACACATGAACTGAACCAGCCTAGCTTCGTCCTCCCGCTTTGGATTTTTTGAGGGTGGCATGCTGATGCTTTCATACGCCTTCTTGTTCTGGTCGTTGAGGACCGCCCCCGACCTGACGTATATATCGTACCCAGGGGCTCCTTCTTTGACCATATCGACGTAGTCCCGGATCTTGCGCTTCAAGCATACGTCCGTCACGATCCCATTTCCTGTCTGGGGATCGACCCTGGGCATGTTACCCATGTCGGGGTCACCATTGGGGTTTCCGTTCTCCACATCGAACAACAGAACGAACTCATAACGGTTCTTGATCACATCGCTCATTTTCAGTCCTCCTTTTTGTTAGCGTCCCTCTTTTTGAAAAAGTCCTTGCGCTGGTGGTAATAACCGAGCATGAACATGCCCTGGTCCTCCAGGGTCAGATAGGCCGGGAACCTGTCGATGCCCGACATGACCTCCTCGATCATTTGGTTGGACTTGAACCCCCAATCCGATTTTTCCATGTGGTGCTGGGCAAGTTTCAGAAGCACAGGGAACACCACCGCCGGTGTTGTGGCCGCACTGCCGAAGTACTTGCTGTTGATGGTGCTCTTCGCATCCCTCTTCGTATCGCTCTGCGCCTTCTCCAAAACCGCGAACAGTCTTCCAAGGCGATATGGCACGCTCGAACTATCTTCGTTCAAACTCACGGTGATCAGTTCCTCCTTCAAGTTCGTTGACCTCGATCTGGTTAGCCTAAGCAGATGAGCTTTGATGAAACCGGCCCGGATGTAGTTGATGGACCTCTCGACCCTCACCCGATCGAGCATCTCACCGTATAGCTGAAGCGGATAAGGGGTACCTTCCAGAATGGCCCTCATCAGTAGCCCATCAAGGAGCGGCGAGGGGGCCTTTGCATTGGAGCTCTGGGGCACGCTCTCCTTCAGCAATCGATATACGGAGGTATAGGGCGGCCCGAAATCATCCCGGACGATCTCCATGTCCAGATGATGCTGAGCTACCCTGGTTAGGAAATGGCCAAAGCTGTCCTGATACCAGAACCGGACTGCCAGTCTGGCATTGTTCGGAGATAGGCCAAGGATGTAGAAGTTCGTTGCCGCGGGGTCGATCGCCACCTCTTTCTCCGGCACAGGCTGCCCGTTCTTCACCTTTTTGAGGATGTCCCCCATCAACTGAAGGGTCCGTTCATCCTTAACAGTGGTGTCATCGGATGATTCTCCGTCGTCCTTAGGTTTTACCGTCCTGGGATCAAGGAAGAAGCTTACTAGGTCGATGTACGTTCTATCGCTGGTCTCAGCCCAGAACACAATGGTCGTATCATCGATCTGAATCCTATTCTTGCTCTCCCTCTTCAGGAGAAAGTTGAGCACGGTCGTATACTTGGTCTCAGAAGTACGGCTGACAGGCGCATTAAAGCTCTGCTCCTTACCGTAGGAACAGAAAGCGGCGTCATTGAAACTGACGAGGGAGGCTCCGGTCACCTGGGACCCGTTCACTCCCTTGATCTTTTGATGCGATCTTGCTATGGGCTCGGAAAGGCCGCTTATGAGGCATTGGGCGACCATGTCGCCGTTGTCGGGAGGGTCAGAACCACCTTGCTCGTCCCAAGCCCGCTGAGCGGCCTTGTTATCGTGCAGGTAGTCGCCGTCGCACTCGAACACGAGGTTGCCCTCTAAGATCTCCTCCCAATACTCCTGAGCCTTAGGGTTGTCCATGAACGATTCTGGCTTCCAGGCGTCTAGGAACTTCAGGAACGAATCAATTGGTGCGTCATCGATGCCATCTAACAACTTGTGGTGCAGATCGCGAAATCGTTCATGGCGTTCAGCAGAACGTTTCGACACGATGATGCTGGCTTTCTCACTTTCCTCAAGGACGGCGACGATACCCGAGTTATCTTCTAACTTTTTCCTCTTAGGACCGTTTTCTATCCTTTCGACCCCAAACACATACTCCGCTTTGTCGCACAGGAAGTATGGATAAGTGTTGCTAGACCTGGACTTCTGATAAGGGACGTCCATAACCTTCGGTTGAGGCTTCTTACCATCGGTCCGGAGGTCGATGATGTTGGTTAGTTCACCATCGCGCGAGATGACCAGAGCGAACGATACATTGGCTGGGCTACGTCCGACCGTTGAAATCTCGACGTCCTTGTCCCTCTCAAGGATGTCATAATACCGGCACAGGGCCTGCAGGATCATGAGAAGGCTCCCTGATCCAGACATTTTTGGACGTCGATCACCCCATCGACCATGTTGGCTCGGAAGAAGATGGCCCTCATGTTATCGAGGAAATCAACATCGTAGAGCATGAGCCCGAGTTCTCTGGTCCCCTCCGCTTTGCCAAGATAATAAGATGAAGGGGATTCGCCCTCGACCAGTTCGAACTGGACAGGAAATTCGCGACAGCCAAAATAAGGGTGATGGAAGCACTGTCCCTTCCTCATCCTCCTAAGAGCGACATTGTAATGCTTTTCGGCGGTGTCGTCAGGACCGGCTCGGTCGGTCATCTCGAAATGTGCCTCGATGCAGTAGCACACATCCCGGAGAACGAGGGACGCCCTTTGGACAGCAGGCTTGCTGCCATCTTGGTAGAGAGCAACATCCTCGCCATTCATCGCTTTCTCGACCTTTTCTGCAGAGATCTTGCCAGACCGCTCGTTTCTTCGGACGTTGTCGAACCTTATCGGGTTTATGACATGAATCTTGTCAATCTTCCAGCTGATGGCGGGCTTCCAATAGATGGCCTCAAGTATGCCTCTGGCCGCAGACGGTGTCATTACGTCGTAGCTTACCCGCTCGACCTTCATCTCCGGACGTGTGAAGCATGCATAGTCTCCCCACACCCTCAGTTTTATTCCAAATCCCATTCTTCTCCCCCCTCACGCGACAAGTAATGACATATCTTCACCATTATACTTGTCCGCAGATAACCCGGTGCTCTCAGAGTATTTCCCCTTGTCCTTTAGCACAAAAAACCGGTCGTCGATGCAATCAACCGAACCGGTGCGGACCAGCTCGTTGAATTCGTCCTCATAGATGCTCACGGTATAGCCCTGGAGCCTTCGTGCGTAATGCCAGGGATCGTCAGCGGAACGAAGCTCTTCAATGGCCGATACCGCCTCTTCGTCGTACGGCACGATTATATCCTTGGTGTCGTTCTCGATTATTCTGAATGCGGCGTCGACATCCTCGAAGGGGAACGCCAGTTCATTGTAGCGCTCCTCCATCATGCGTAAAATCCGCTTCCTATCGAGCCCGTCATCGCCTTCATGGAAGTAGAGTCGCTGAAAGTACGAGGCGACGGTCGGGATGGATAGCGGGTCGGAGGATTCGTTCATGCTCATCTCTCCGAGCTCAGCAGTTCGCCTTTGCCAGGATGTCGCTTTTCCATACATCTCAGAGGATTTGAAGACGTAGACCTCACCGGACGGTCGCTTGCCTTCGCGATTGCATCGCCCGGCAGCCTGAGCGATGGAATCAATCCCTGCCATGGCTCTATACACGACAGGGAAATCGATGTCCACGCCGGCCTCGATGAGCTGGGTCGAGATGACACGGCAATCCGATCCGTTCTTTAGGAGTTCGCGAATCGTGGACAGCTTTTTTCGACGATGAACAGGACACATCCTGGCACTCAAATGGTAACAGTTATCGAGTCCAGAGAGGGAATCATAGAGATTCTTTGCGTGTTTCCGTGTGTTAACGATGCACAGGACCTGGTGTTGTTTCTTCAGTCTGCCAGAGAGCTGTTCATCGTTAATTTCTCCCAGCACATTCACATTCACACGTCTGAATGCCTCATATAGCTCCTGAGGCGAATCGGTGATCTCGACCGGTTGTATGTCATCGTCCAGGAGCTCACTGAGTTTAGGTTGGGTTGCAGTACATAGGACCACCGATGATCCATAATTGTTAACGAGCTCGGATAACGCAGCAAGGCATGGTTTCAGATATGCCACGGGGAGCATTTGGGCCTCATCTAGTATGATCACGCTCCTCGCAAGGTTGTGCAGCTTTTGGCAACGAGACCGGCCGTTGGAGAACAAAGACTCGAAGAACTGGACGTTCGTGGTGACGACCACGGGCATGTCCCAATTCTCGGCAGACAGTCTCAACGATTTGATATTGTCATCTAGGCCCTCTGGATCAGTGGTCCTGAAGTCGAAGTTGCTGTGATGCTCCAAGACGTTATGGACTCCAAGGACATCCCTGAAGATTGCGGCGTTCTGCTCGATGATGCTGGTGTAGGGTATGACGTAGAATATCCGCTTCAGGTTGTTCTTTTTAAGATGTTCTAGCGCGAAGGCCATCGACGAGAGGGTTTTTCCTCCGCCAGTGGGGACAGTGAGGGTGAACATCTGCGGAGGAAGTGCCGCTTTCCCAAGGCATTGCTCATAAATCGATCGTCTGTACCGATTGATCTTGCTCTCCTCGGCCTGCGATTGCAGGGAGGTCATACGGTCGTTGAACCTCTTGTAGAGCACATCAAAGGAATCGTATCTCTCCCGGAGTTCCGACTTGTCTGGGGCATAAAACCGCTCGGTATCTAGAGAATCGGCATCGACCAGGCACGAGTATAACATGCGAATGTAAAATGAAATGGAAAACCCAATCCCATTCTTGGCCGGCCTCAGGTTCGGGCGAGTACCATCCAGGTCCGGGATATGAACCTCGTGTCGATACGACGAGTAATCGGGTAATGCCTTCTTACTTAAACGCTCCTCAAGGCCACTCTCTCGACTGCCATAATTAGGTAGGCCCCCATGGTGCCCCGTGATTATATACTCCAGCATTCTGCCTGGTTGGATTGGGTAGTACAATCCAGCCTCCTTCGCGCCTGCCGTAGAGTGATCTACCCTTTCTTTCGAACCTTCAAGTCGCCTTTGGAATTCCGCGGAGTATTTTCCGAGATCGTGAAGTAGCCCGGCAGCATATGCATACTGACTGGCATTAAATTCACGGGCGAAATTGGACGAGGTGTTCGCAACATTGGTCAGATGGGTTCGGAGAGGCTGCCAATCGCTCTTGTCAGGGTTTTTTGTAGAATGAGCATAATAAACGGTTTTTAACACAAATACGAAAATAATATTTCGAACCTTAATCTTTGTTTAAGGTTTCTTGAGAGGTCTTAATGTCGAGTATGGTCAGCTGTTCAGTTTCGTCGCCATTTGGCATCTAGCAGCATCTAGTCTCACATTCTCTTTGTTTTTACAATTATTTCGATGATCTCAGAAATAATTTAATGCCCTTGTAAACGACATCCAGGAATGTCCACTAGTGAGAAAGAAACGTGCCCCATGAGGCGAATTAATTATGATAGCAAATCGTGAGCCCATCCAAACATCCCACTCATATTCCCTCCTAAAGTTGGGATGGCTTATCCCCCTCACATTCAACAATATGATAGATAATCGTCGTCCCAACTTCCCAACACTATGTGATAAATGAACAACCGATTCCATTATCTGAGTCAGACTTTCTCAAACCAAACATGGCTATATCAAGATGTATAAGAAAGAAACGAAAGGATTTATTCAGCAAAACCTCTCAAAGACAGAAAGACCGTTATTGAAATTTGTAATTGACGACTGGCCACTCGACATTGAAAGTTCGGGCAGACCCACAAAAATAAGTGGGCAAACCATTTCCTATGCCCACCCCTCAGAAATCCCCGATTATTTATAAACAAAAAGACCCCCTCCTTTGCCCACCTTTTTTAGATGAATAATATGTTACAGGGTTTATGGATAAGCTCATTGATGCCCTTTCAACCACTTACTATCCTTCCTTCTATTTCTCGGATGAAGATCATGAAAAGGTTGTCAGGAAGGATCTTTATTCGAGAGTTTTTAAGTCCGATATTGATGGGATTGCAATTCACTTTTACGAAGATGGTTCAATCGTTTTTGAAACGACTAATGAAGAAAAGGCTCTCACCGTAGCCAACACCATTTTTGCTTCCACTGCTCTGTTATTTAATCGGGGATGCCTCGATGTCGGTGAATTGGAATTAATAAAATTGAAAATCGAGCCTATTAGCGGGAAAAAGTCCGATGCCAACATTTGCTTAGTGAGCTGTCGTAATTATCTTAATGGCTTTCCAGATGTTAAAAAAGAGATTACAGTCGCCACAGGCTTACACAGTAGGGCTTACTTCAAAGTGGATGCCTTTTCGCACATTGTTGATTTTGCCAAGATAGTTTATTCTTCAAAAAGAAGAGACATTTTCCTTACTGAATACCACTCATACTCAGAGAAGGAAAGAGGAAATTGGTTTGGCTGCTTTGTTTTAGCTTGGATGGCTATTGAGATGTTTTTGAATGAACAAATAAGGATACATCTCTCTTCTGAAGGAGTATCAAAAAATCTTCAAGATGATTTTCTTAATGATGATATGGGGATCTCCAAGATAATCGATTACCTTCAAATCGAATGTATTTCTAAGCGATTGCCAGGTCAAAGAAACCTTGACACATTGACCTATGACTACCTAGCAAAGGCCGATGGGATGAGAAAAATCCGCAATCGCATAATCCATGAAGGGCATCAACCAACAAAAAAGGAAGCGATTGATTGCTATCTACTGGCAGACAGAGTAGCAATCGACTGTATTCGATTGGAAGACTTGAATCTGGAAGAATTGAGAGATTACGTTAAGCCATTAAGGGGCCCCTTTCAATCTCCTCCTTAGGGTTTTTCTATCCATACCTACGACCCTTGAGATCTCTGCTAAGGAGATCCCCGGAGAAGCCTCAAAGAGAGCCCTAGCTTGCCTCAGTTGCTCTTGAGTATAGGAAGGAGGCTTACCTATCGGAAGCCCGCTCTTGGTCCCTTTAGCCCTTGCCTTATCCATGCCGTCCTTCACCCGCTCCCTAATAATCTCCTTCTCCCACTCTGCGAATGCGCCTAGAAGGTGGACCATTAGCTTTCCAGTAGGGGAATCAAGGGCTATGCTCTGATCAGTGGCGATAAGATCCACCTTCGCGCGCTGCAACTCCTCCATGATGTTCAGTAGGTTGGACAGCGACCGAGTGATGCGGTCCAGGCGGACGATGAGGATGACGTCGAACTCCCGGCGGAAGGCAGTTCTCATCATCTCCTCGAAGTCAGGGCGGTAGGCGTTCGATCCTGAAGCCCTATCGGTGTACTCTTTGACTACTTCGTATCCGCGGTTACGAGCGAACTCCCTGAGCTTGATGAGCTGGACCTCAGGGTCCTGCCGCTTGACCGCCTCGCCGTTCTCGCCCCTTTTGTCTTCTTTCTCCGTTGATACCCTGGCGTACAAAGCCGCTCGCATCTGATTCCTCCTTATCCTCTGGTTTCTTCCTGAACGGATTTCCAGCAGGTGAGTTCGATGAGATCATCCCACTTTTAATGACGCCCTCGTTGAACTCCCTCTGCCTACCAAACTTCCATGCGAAGGTGGAGATGCTGGAATTGACAGTCCTCCTCCACTTCGTAAGATCATGAACGACGAGCTCGGTGTGAGTGGGAACAAGCTGCCGATCAACAGCCGTAAGAAGAGAATTGATCTCGTTGTCCTCGTAGCTGCCCCCCTCCTGGCAGGCCTCGTTCCTGACGTACAGCTGATTGCCCAGGATCTTCTCGTAGGTGCGGAGCAGGTAACCATCGAACTGCTTTATCGTACAGCAGGTCCGGGCAACCCCGCTGAACTCCATGTCCTCCATTACGTCGCTGCCCACGTGTATCTTCTCGATGTAGAAGAGGGCGCTGATGTCCAGGAACGGCACCCCGGTCTTGGCCTTGAACACCCCGTTGACCTCGGAGATTGCCGACCGCAGGCCGATCGCATCGAAAGGGTACTTGGAGTTGGAAAAAATCACCTTAATCGTCCCCGTCCGTTCGTAGATTTGCACGATCAAACTCCAGTCCTCGAAGGAGATGACCTCCTGGAAGCCTCCCTTGATTTTCTTTGTCGAGCTCCCTAATGTAGTCGATCTCTTCCAAAGCTGATGAAGTGAGCTCGGAGAACTAGGATCGAGAAAAGTCTCGCGGAGCTGAGAGAGGGGTAGGCAGGCTATCTCCTGGAAACCCTGTATATAATCCTTTTCAGATTCAGAACGATCTGGCCCCCTATCTTGGACTTTTTTAACGAAGGATGACCTGAGCTCCTCGAATCGGTCTTGCTGGCATAGTGCCTTCCTTATGTTCTCGGTCTTGAAGGTAAGGTGGATGTCGTGTACCTTAGGGAGGCACTCTCTCTGTCCGTTGAGCTTTAGCTTAACATCGAGAAGCTGCTCGAACTCGTTTTTAATCAGGAAGTATCCTCTCTTGTCGGAATGGACCTTGCCTGCCTGAGCCAGTCTCCTCAACGAGCTCCTGGTAGTATTGTGGTTGAGTCCACAGCGCACTGCGACGATCTTAGGAAGTAAGGGTACATCGGATGCTTGCAGGAGAGGGAGGATGCGGTCCTCTGCGCGGAGGGATGGTGCTGCACATGTTGCATCCTGTTGCAAAGGTGAACAATCAGCAGCGACCACCTAAACCGCCTCCAGGAGGGCTTTCGCTGGTTGAACTGTAGATCGTTCTCCACTGGCCTGTGCCGGGTGGAATGCCCTATTCTCGAAAGCCCCTAGACGATTGCTGGCTGGAAGGCGTTTAGAAGATTGGGGCAATTTCTGAATGAGCCAGATAGTTGGAGTGGGCTCAGCCGGATTTGAACCGGCGACCTTCGCCGTGTAAGGGCAACGTCATAACCGCTAGACCATGAGCCCGTGCGTGGCTCTGAATGGGGAGAGGGTATTAAAAATATGCCTCAGTAGCGGAACGGGAGCGGGACGGCATACGATACGAAACGGTGATATGCCACGACCTCATTCGTTGCAATGGTAATCCATTGCTAGCCGAGGGCTTTAGAAGGAAGATCAGGGCGGTCCTGGATGAACCGGAGACCGGCCCCACCATGCGTCGCTTCTTCGTGAACACGATGTTCGATTCCACGTTCGTCATATTGGGCATTCTCATCGCCTCGGCATTCTCCAGCGAGCCCAACCTGCGGACGGTCATCGTGACCATCATCACCAGCAGCGTGGCGCTGGGCATATCCACTGGCATCAGCGTGTTCGAGGCGGAGACCATGGAGCAGTCCATCAAGCTGCGGGAGATGGAGCGGGCCATGCTGACCTCGCTCGAGGACACCCGCCTTCAGAGCATCTCTCAGCTCACGATCATCGTGGTGGCGGTGGTCAACTTCACCGCTCCCATCCTCTCCGGGGCCATCACCCTGGCCCCCTTCCTCCTGGTCGGGGATAGCGACATAAAGCTGGCCGCCTACATCAGCCTGGGACTGGCCATCACCATCCTGTTCGTGGTCGGCGCGGCCATGGGGCGTGCCGGGCAGCGCAACCCCTGGATCCAGGGCACCCGGATGGCCGTGGCCGGGGTGGCCGCGTTCCTCATCTGCTTCTGGATCGAGTCGGTGCTGTGAGGCTCAGCAGATGCGGGGCACCGGGTCGCCCACCGGCGGCTCCAGGATGCGCCTTCCGCCCACCTCGGTGCGGAGGACCACCCGCTCGTATTTCTTAGTGGCCTTGCCCACGATGGCGGCGTTCTTCCCCAGCGGGCTCTTCCTGAGCAGCTTGAGTATGTCCTCGGCCATCTCCGGGACGCAGCCGATGACCACCTTGCCCTCGTTGCCGATGGTCATCGGGTCGAGGCCCAGGAGCTCGCAGGCGTTCCTCACCGGCTCGGATATGGGGACGGCCGCCTCCTCGATCTCGACCCCTACGCCGGACTTCGACGACCACTCGTTGATGGCGTTGGCGAACCCTCCGCGGGTGGGGTCCTTCATGCTGACCGCGCCCCCGACCTTCAGCACCTCCTCGATGAGGCGGTTCAGGGGGGCGGTGTCGCTCCTTACCTCGGTCTCGAAGCCGTAGCCCTCGCGGAACGAGAGGAGGGCGATGCCGTGGTCCCCCAGCGTGCCGGAGACGATGATGGCATCGCCGTCCCTGATGTTGTCGTCAGTGAGCCAGTTGGAGGTCACCGGCCGGTAGTCGCGGGCGACCTTGAGGTTGTGGTCCATGTACGGGCTGCGCTTCCCGACGGCCGAGGTGGTGATGACCATGCCCTCCACCGCCCCGGACTCGATGACCTTGGTGTCTCCGGTGACCACCGGGACGTTGGCCAGCTCGGAGTACTGGCCGATCGACTTCATCACCTTCTCCAGGGTCTCGACCTCCAACCCCTCCTCGAGGATCATCGACAGGGCCATGGCCAGGGGCGTCGCCCCCATGACCGCGATGTCGTTGACCGTGCCGGACACCGCCAGCGAGCCGATGTCCCCGCCCGGGAAGAACAGTGGCTTCACGGTGTGGCCGTCGGTGGTGAAGACCACATCGTCCACGACCGCTGAATCATCGAACGAGCGCAGCGGTACCTCGGTGGGGAACTGCGGCAGGAACGGAATGATATGGAGCGACAGCAGCTCATGCATCAGCTCGCCGCCGGCTCCGTCGCCCATGGTGACCCTTTTCATAGCTCCGGTGATTCTCAATATTCAGTTTAAAACCTTGCAAGCAACGCCGTGAGGCGGTGGATGCATTTCCGGTCGAGCGGGGTCGACCTGGTCCGGTTCGGAAGGGCGTTGACCGGTCCATCGCTCCTAGGTCACTGCAGCATGTTCAGCGGCAACTGCTTGGCATGGATCTGCCGGTGGCAGTGTTCGCAGACCACCATCAGGTTCCGGGGGTGGTCCGAGCCATTGTGGCTTTTCCAGACGATGTGGTGCACCTGGACCTCATGGGCATCGTCCCCGCATATCTGGCAGGTGAACGAGTCGCGTTCCAGGACGAAGCTCCGGATATGATGCCACATCCAGCTCCTCGTCCACTGATCGACGCCCATATAGGGGTCCACCCGGCTGCCCTTGGGCGACCAGGCGGGATTGTTCTCTAATATCCTATCCAGAAGCACCATCCCCTCGTGCTCTGCATACATGTTGACACTCCCAGAGTCTACTAAATGGGATTCTGAGGTCATCGTCGTTCACGACGGAGCCTCCTGGGGCGTATCAATGCGGCCCTTGCACCAATCCCTGTCTTGGTGCAATCGACCATCGCTTTCCTCCAGAGAGGGACGCAACGCGATGTTGAACGATGCGTTGGCGTCAGCGTGGTCAACGTGCCCGCAATGAGGGCACGAAAAATCTTTGCCACTCCTGGTCCCTAATCGACCACAACTTGAACATTGCTGGCTTGAATATCTTGGGTCGACGTAGGTCACCGGGATGCCGAGCAGCTTGGCCTTGTACTCGATGAACTGTTGCAGTTCAAAGAACGACCAACTGTGCAACGACCCCCTGAGCGACTTGGAAAACCGTGAGGTCTCTTTGGTGACGCTCAGCTTCTCCATTTTTATACCGCAACCTTGCCGAGAGGCCTCATCAACAATAGCTCTAGAAATCTTGTGATTAAGGTTCTTAACCTTGTTGTTCTCTCTGCGTCGTATCTTTTTCTTTGCGACGCGGGGATGACCATGGATATATAGACGCCGCCGCATTTTTGAATACTTGCGGCGAATGTGCGGAGCTTCCTTGCCGAACTTGTGGACCTTTCCGGTTGACGGAATTCCAACCACGGCGATGTGACCGGTGGTGTTAAGATCGACACCCATCCACCGCTCAACATGCTTGACCGGCGGCTCGTTAATCGTTACGGTAACATGGGCATATTCATTGCCTATCTCAACCTGGTTAATCCTGTCGAAATCTGGTAAGTGACCGATATTGAGTCTGAGCTTGAGGCACGGAATATACAATTCGTGTTCGTCCTGATTCACTTTCACTACCTGACCAGGGATTGTCAACATCACCCTTCGGACCACCTTCAGCTTTGTATTTCGAGCGTACTTCCTAAGAACTTGGTTGGCTATCGCCGACGCTAAGCCAATATGCTTCACATCTTTGATGATAGGCTGCCGGTCTGCAGTGCATACTCCGCCACCTGTCAAGCCTTCGCTAGCTCGGCACTGAAATCCCGTTCATGCTTGAGCTTGAAGGTCAAGAGCACGGTCTCACTTCTTCGACTGGTCCTTGATGTACTAATTTGTAATCGCCGCCGTAAACACCTATGGCGGCACAAATGAAATGGGGAAGAGTAAACAATGATGGCATTTGCCACGTTTCCGAAACTTCTGCTATTGGCATCAGCAAACCATCCCGGAGGTTTTACCTATTGATTTTCACGTTTCTTAGCCTGTACTGCTTCCCTCTTATACCACGTTCAGAGGGGTGATGGCAATGCCTGGATAAATAACATCAGGTCCTAATAATAAATCTCCGGTTGTACGGACCGATCTCGTCAGAAGCGGGCCAGCGGCACCCGGCCAAGATGGATACACTTAAATCTCTGGATTCCCTGGTCCGGGCCCGGCGAGGTCGTGAGACCAGGCCATGGGCTCGTGGGGTAGCTTGGATTATCCTTTCGGCCTTCGAAGCCGATGACGGGGGTTCGAATCCCCCCGGGCCCGCTCTTAACTACGGCCATCTATATTCCATCCATTATAGATATCACATGGCCCAAATAATCGATCCGCGAGTGGTATGAACTCAATAGTCACGACACCTGTGCATCGTCATGATCAGCCTTGCCTGATGAGCGCCCTGCGAAATCCAGAGGTCGCAGCAAATCGATATGAAAATTATGGTCCGATGAAATCTTCCATGTGTGGGAGACCTCACCGGATGGACATGCCTCGATTACTTCTTGCCTTTCGATCCCTTGTGCTGGTTTGAATTGTTGACCGCGCTTACAACGGAAGATAGGGGTTTCGAGCTCTGGTGATCCGACCGATTGTTGTTCACGGGTGGGTCATCCGCTCCCTTCTTTTTCTTTTTCATCGAGCTCATATTAATGTATGAATAAAAGATACAGGATTAATAGATTGGTACCTGAATATCCAAATCCCTTCTAACCGAGCGATCGTTGGCCATTACGGTCAGCTCCCTCGAAAGGCGGATAATCGTCCTGCTCCGATCTTCCATTATGCCCATGCTCATCCTTCATTACTCCCTGAGGACGGTCCCGTGTCCGGGGCGCAGCCACGCTCAGGTCGTCAAGTTTAAGCTCCATGAGCTGGAGATCATCGAGGGGTGCGAGGTCTGCGGTAGGGTCGTCTCCTCTGAACGCACGATGCTAGGGTCTGAGCGAAGGGTATTTTCTGGCGGTCGTCAAGGACTCGGGGGCCGTGGTGACGGTTAAGGTTGCTCAGGATACTGAAAAATGAATGAAGGGGCATGTTGATTCGTCGCCATGAATGTATACACGATCATTGAGCCCAGAGAGGTCTGGGACTCGCATGGCTACAGTGAGTATTGCGGCAGGGTCCCCGCCATTGTGAATCGGTTTGGAGGAATATACCTGGCTCGAGATACGAACCCATGCCGTATTGCTGGCGATTAGGCTCCTTCGAAGGTGGTAATCATAGAGTTCCCGTCCAAGGAGAGGTTCGATGCCTGGTGGAGCTCACCAGAATACCGGGAACTGGCACTTCTTCGAGAAAGGTCCGCCAGAGTGAATGCGGTGCTGGTCAATGGCCCCTAGGCGATTGGGTTGTTTTATGCACGAGTCGAATCGGGCGCACTCGGAACGTACGCGGGTCCCCTGCACCTCACCAGCTCCGGTCTGTTGTCATCGCAGACCTGCCGTAGTTGTCCGCGGTGGCCGAACGGTTTTCATTCCATCGCACGATTGCCCCGCGCTCTGCGCATGGATCTCCCGCAACATAAGCTATGCTCGAGTCTACCGAGCTTCTCGACGTCGCAATCGGGATGGGCAAACTTCCTGGTAGGCGCGACAGCGGACCGCTTTTCTTATTATCCCGTGTTCTAGCTGGGGGTGGTCAAATGTGATAACCTGCCCCGGACGGGCCCGAGTGCATGATCTGGGCGGTCTGTTATGGATCTATCCTGTCTGCCACAAGCCATCACAAGTGGCTTGGTGATAACATTTCATCTCAGCCAGTTATCTGATCGGCTACCGCGCATCTTTACAGGAAAAGATAAGGGATGAGGGAAACCAGGCCGCCTCTCTGCGACGGATCAGGCGAATAGGAACGATGCGGAAGCCCGGGTGTCAGAATCCGCAGTTCGTTGCTTGTTCTCGTAACGTCGATTGAGGAAGAAAATAGAAAGAGGCTTGTCCGGTCGCACCCAGCAAATCGACAGACCGTTATTGAAATCTCTTGAGACCATCTGGTTAGTAAGCAGAGCGACTTCCCCCGGGCCCGCTCTTCTCTATGCCAGATTCTGTTGCCGGCCTTTCCTCTCTTCATCCTGGACCATCTCAGGCATGTTATCATTTCTTCCGTTGTGCTGACGGTGTATCGATGCGGCCATCAGGGGAGAGCCATCTGGTCGATATAGGGGGCTCAGGAGGCGCCCGGAAGGGCGTCGAGGGCTCTATATGGCCATACCTGTCGCGTAAATTTTTATATCGACGGTGCCGATGGTTTCTCCCACCGTGGTGATCTCATGAGCAAAGTATCGCTTGGACCCAGACCGTACATGGCGACCATGCCCGCCGTTCTCGTGGGCGCCAACGTCGGAGGAAGGCCGAACTATATGACCGTGGCGTGGGCGGGGGTCGCGTGCATGAACCCCCCGATGATCGCCATCGCCATCAACAAGGCGAGGCAGACGGAGAAGGGCATCATGGAGAACGAGACCTTCAGCGTCAACATCCCCAGCTCCGAGTTCTCGGTGGAGACGGACTATTGCGGCCTTGTCTCCGGCAGCAAGGTCGACAAGTCCGAGGTCTTCGAGACCTTTTATGGCCAGCTCAAGACCGCTCCCCTCATCAGCGAGTTCCCGGTCAACATCGAATGCCAGATGCGCCATACCCTCGAGTTGGGCAGTCATAACCTCCACGTCGGCGAGGTCGTCGACGTCCACGTGGACGAGGATTGCTTGACCAAGGGGGTACCAGATACCCGAAAGATCGATCCGATGGTCTACTCCAACAGCGAGTATTGCCGCATAGGTGAGATGGTCAGCAAGGCGTTCTCGGTCGGCAGGGATTATAAGAAGTAGTTGCGAAGGCGGACCGGCCTCACGCAACGAAACCGAGACCTTTCAGTTCAGCTGCGGTCGCTTTCTTCCTCAGTATGCGCTTGGCCCTTGGGCCGATGCGCTCGTCGGGAACGAACTGCAGCACCTCCTTGGCCAAGAGGTCGAAGTTGACCCAGTTCGCGCTCAGCCTCATGTGGGCATCGGAAGAGCGGATAGCGAAGCGCATGTTGTAGTCCAGATCGACAACCCACCGGCCTCTTTTCTCCATGGTGGTGACCACAGCGATCTCGTTCCAGGGCGTGAGCAGCCCCGACGTCCGTCCCGACGAGTTGAAGGTGCGCTCATCGATGCCCCGCTCCGATACGACGTAGAATGTACTGGTGGTCCAGAGCTGAGCAAGGCTGAGTAGGAGGCTCACCCCTAATCCCAGTCCCAGCAACCACTCGATGTAAACGCTGAGGTCCTGGGGGCCCATGCTGATGGAATGAGTGTAAAAGAAGAGGACGTTGAAGAGGGCGACCAGGGCGGTATAGCCCACCGGGCCAGCGATCCACCGCCATAGGGGGTGGTCCTCGCTGACAAAATAACGCTCTCGCAGGGACGACGGTTCGCCCTTCGCTTCAGCGATGGCCGTGGACAGCCTTCCCTCGCCGATCAAGGATATCAGCAATGCCAGCAGGGCAGAGAGGAGGATGGTCAGTAGCGCGATCTCGATGAGCACAATCGTGGCCGAGCCGTAATCCATAGCATTAGGTTCAATTCGATGTTCCGGCAATTGAATCTGCCTATCGACCAAGGTGTCGGTGCAAGAACTGAGGAGGTTTGCGCTCCTTCGCGGATTCGTCCATAAGCGGCATTATAAGCAATCCGGTGCAATAGATTGGATCGGGTCGTTATGGTAAGCGCGTCCTCGCCGAAACCTCCTAAAGCGAGCCTGCCCCCGGTCCTCACAGCACTGATCGTCGTCGCGATCTTGGCCATCGCGGTGATAGGTGTATACCTCCTGATGAACAACGACGGGTCAACGGGAGGTGCCAACAATGGCGCAAGTGACAACACCGGTACCGGTTCCCGGTACGACGCCAAGGACGGGGATTTCATGCTGTACACTATCTACCGCCCCAGCGAGAACCTGACCACGACGGCGAGGTTTGACATATCCAACGTCACCGCCGATAGTTATGATGTCACGTTCACCTCGTACAACTATTCGACCACCTACCACCTCGCCAAGACCGGTGACCATGGACCGGCCGACCTTTTCGATCTGGGGTATGAGCTGTTCCCCTATACCGGGGGTGACGTGGTGGGTATCGAGACCCTGACCACAACGCTGGGCGACAAGTTGGTCTATCATTACCACGGGGTCGCCTCTAGTGGCGACCAGACCCTGGTGCACGAATACTACACAGGAAACGATACCAGGGTGATCTACAAGGATTCGGTGACGGTGACCGGCACGGCCGGTCCAGGCAACGTCACCTACGTCACGACGCTGAGCGACACCAACATCGCCATGGTCCTGGACGGGGACAAACCGTGAACGATAGAAGCTCTCTATCGCGACCATTCCTGCATGACGGCGCTAGGTGGCTCTAGCCCCTTCGCCGGCCGGGGGGCCTTTCCTGCATCCTCCTGTCCTCCCTGCGGATCTGGTTCCAGAACTCTATCCGTTCGATGGCCAGGGCGGTCTGGCTGGCGAACGCCTCGATCAGGCGCTCCTGCTCCATCTTGATGATGCTCTCCTGTTCCTGGGGCTTGATCCCCATGACCCCCACGATCCCGCTGGGGGTGCGGAGCGGATAGAACCGCAGGGAGGCCGACGCCAGCGTGTCCGTGTCCTTGCCCGAGGCGATGCCGTTCTTGTAGGTCCAATTGGCGGCCGTCATCTCCTTCTCGTCCAGGTCCAGGCCGCCGTCGGAATAGGCCACCCCGAGGTAGCTTCCGTACGGCAGCAGGTAGGCGGAAAGGCAGTTACAGGACCTCTTCACGTGCCCGCTCACTATCTCCAGCGCCCGCTTGATCTCGTTGGCGCTGGCCAGGTCGATGCTTAGCGCGTACAGCGTGGAGGTGTATTCCTCCCTCCTCTGAGCGGCCGAGGCGTTGTCCTTGGAGCGGACCACCAGCAGGCTGATCACAGCCCCCACGAACAGGAAGGCGGCGAAGGTGATGAGATACTCGGTGTCCACGATCCTGAAGCTGAAGAACGGGGATACGAAGAAGAAGTCGAATATCAGGACGCTCATGGCCGCCGTGAAGATGGCGGGCCACAGGCCCCAGGTGACGGCGGCCACCACCACGCCGATCAGGTAGACCATGACCAGGTTGGTTGGTGAGAGGTACGGCTTGGCGAAGTACGCCAGTATGGTCAGGACCAACACTAGCCAGATGCTGTAAACGTAGTGGTTCTTGATGACCAGCCTCTGGGGCCTCTTTTCCTGGTCGCCCTCTTCGGCCTCCCCCTTGCTCACGTCGGTGATGATCAGTATGTCTATCGGCCCGCTGAGGCTGACGATCTGGCTCGCCACCGAGCCGAAGATGAGCTCCTGCCAGAACGGGCGGGGTGGGCGGCCCACGATGATCCTGATGACGTTGTTCTTCCTGGCGAAGCGGACGACCTCCTCGGCGATGGAGACACCGAAGCTGGTGGCCGTCTTCGCCCCCATCTTGGAGGCGAGCTCCAGCCCGCGCATGGCCTCCATCCTGTCCTTTCGGGACAGGCGGCTGTGGGCAGGGGTCTCGACGTAGATCGCATACCACTCCGCCTTGAGCTCGTCCGCCAGCCGGCGGCCGGTCCGTATGAGCCTCTCGTTCAGCGTCTTGCTGTTGCCGATGCACACCAGCAATGTCTCTCCGACCGGCCAGGGACCAGGGATCGAGCGGATCTTCATGTACTCGAGCATCTGCTCGTCCACATGATCGGCCGCCCTGCGGAAGGTCATCTCCCGGAGCGCGATGAGGTTGCCCTCGTTGAAGAAGTTCTCGACCGCTATGGCTGCTTGCGGCGGAATATAGATCTTGCCCTCCCGGAACCGCTGCATCAGCTCATCGGGCGGGATGTCCACGATCTTGATCTCATCCGCCTCGTCCAGCACCGAGTCGGGTATCGTCTCGTGGACCTTCACCCCGGTGATCTGGGCGACCGCATCGTTCATGCTGTCAAGGTGCTGGATGTTGAGGGTCGTGTACACATCGATGCCCGCTTCGAGCAGCTCCTGCACGTCCTGGTACCGCTTGAGGTGCCGCGAGCCCGGGGCATTGGTGTGGGCGAGCTCGTCCACGAGGACCAGCTGCGGATTCCTGGCCAGCACCGCGTCGGTGTCTGGTTCCTTGAGCTTCATGCCCCGGTACTCGAGGACGGTGGGAGCAAGGGCCTCCAGACCGACCAGGAGCGCCTCGGTCTCCATCCGGCCATGTGATTCCAGCAGGGCGACCACGACGTCGGTCCCCCGGTCCTTCCGGTGGTGGGCGTCCTCCAGCATCGCGTACGTCTTTCCGACCCCGGCGGAGTAACCGAGGAACACCTTCAGCTTTCCGCGCGACCGCTTGCGCTCCTCCCTCTCCACCTGCCTGAGCAGCTCATCTGGATTCGGTCGCTCGTTCTCCACCGCCTCAGCCCCCTCCGGTCATCAGGAACTCCACGATGGGGCCCAACGCCAAGGTTAGGAAATAGCTCAACGCCCCCAAAAGGATCACCACCCCGACCAGCCATGAGATGAACAGGGGAGTGTGCGTGGGCAGCGAGCCGGGGCTGGATGGGACGATCTTCTTCTCGCTGAGCGCGCCGGCCAAGGCCAAGGTGAGGACCATGATTGGGAATCGGCCCAGAAGCATGACGATGGCCAGGATGTAGTTGTAGAACGGCGTGCTCACAGTAAGGCCGGCGAACGCGCTGCCGTTGTTGTTCGCTGCCGAGGTGAAGGCGTAGAGCATCTCCGTGAACCCGTGGGGGCCGGGGTTGAGGACCCCCGCCCTCCCCTCTGGGAGCATCACGGCTATCGCCGTGCCCGTCAGGACGACAACGATGGGCAGGAGGATGATGATCGTGCACAGCTTCATCTCGTAGGGTCCGATCTTCTTTCCAAGGTAGTCGGGCATGCGGCCTATCATAAGGCCAGCAATGAACACCGCGATCAATACGAACACAAGCATGCCATAGAGGCCTGAGCCTACCCCCCCGAAGACTACCTCGCCGAACTGCATCAGAACGAGGGGCACCATGCCACCGAGCGCCGTGTACGAGTCGTGCATCGAGTTCACCGCCCCGCACGACGTGGACGTGGTCACTGCGGCGAAGGTGCAAGAGGGGACCACCCCGAACCTCATCTCCTTACCCTCCATGTTCCCCCCCGGCTGGAACTCGGTGGCGATCTGGGACACCCCCAGCTTCGACAGCTCGGGGTTGCCTCCCTCCTCGGCCCAGATGGCCAGGCCCAGGAACGCCGCGAAGATCACGAACATCGCGATCAGAAGGGCCGTACTTTGTCTCCTATCCTTGACCATCTCCCCGAAGGCGAAGACCACGCCCACTGGAATCAGCAGAATGGCAACAATCTCCAGCAGGTTGGACAACGGCGTTGGGTTCTCGAAGGGGTGGGCCGAGTTGGTGTTGAAGAAGCCGCCTCCGTTCGTCCCCAGAAGCTTGATCGCTTCCTGCGAGGCCACGGGCCCGACTGGGATGGTCTGCACGGTGACCAGATTGCCTGAGGAATCGACTGCGGGTTGCAGTAGGTGAGCCGAGATGGATCCGTCCAGCGTCTGCACGGTGCCCTGGGAGACCAGGATGAGGGCCAGGACGAAGGAGAGGGGCAACAGGATGAGGACGGCACGGGTGACGTCCTTCCAAAAGTTACCCAGGTCCTTGGTCGTTCTCTGCCTGATGCCTCGTATCAGGGCTATCAGGACCGCTATGCCGGTGGCCGCGGAGAGGAAGTTCTGGACGGTGAGGCCGACCATCTGGGTGAAGTAGCTCATCGTCGTCTCGCCAGCGTAGGACTGCCAGTTGGTGTTGGTGACGAAGCTGACCGCGGCATTGAATGCGGTATCCAGCGACACCGGGCCGTTGTTCTCGGGGTTGAACGGCAGGTAGGGCTGGAGAAGGATGACCGCCATGAGGAACAGGAACCCGATGAGGTTGAACAGGAGCATGGAGAGGGCGTACATCTTCCAGTCCATCCCCTCCTCCCTGGCCTTCGTCCACTGGTGGAGGCGTGACTCGATCCTGCCGACAGCCCTGGTCACCCTACCGGGCCTCTCGTCGTACACGGTTGTGACCAGTCTTCCGACGAACAGGCTAATTACCATCACTATGGCGGCAAAAAGGGTCAAGAACAACCAGTCGCTCGTGGTCAAGCCCAGGACCCTCTCGTCCACGGTCTGCGCCGACTTCACGCTCGCGCTCTCGCCTTCCCCACCCTGAGACTGAAGCGCGTCTAGGGCTAGGTTCAGCTTCAGGACGTTTACTGTCCTATCGCCTAACACCCCAAACTGGCGATTTTCGGTGTTCTGGTCAATGAGCGCCTGGATGGACTCCTCACTAAGGTTGCGCTCCCTCGCCACTCTAGGGAGTTGGTACTCCGCGCTGGCCAAGCTTATGTCGGGGTCTAGTCCGCTGGCCGAGGATGTCACAAGGTCCGATGGGATCGGCTGGGTGTTGTTGGGGTCGACGGCGTGCAGCGCATCGATCCTCGCCTGAACTAACTCCGTCAACGCGGAGTTGTTATTGGCGTAGTTTGATCCGCTGGAGAGCGAAGCATTGTACTCGAACGAGGGGGTTGCCGATGGGCGGCCCCAGAAATACTTGGGATCGCTGAACGGCTGACCTATCAATTCGGAGCCGACGACCGTACCGTTCTGAACGATCTGGGAGCCGTTGGCCTGATGAGGGAACAGCATCTGGGCCACGCCGGTGACCAGCAGGGGATAGGCGATGCCCGTAATTATCACCAAGATAAAGAACAAAGCTATCGCTGTCCTTGCCTGCTTCCTCAAAGCTCTTATGGCGGATAGGGTGAATCCAGTGATCCTAGTGACGGATTCCTTTCCTTTCAAATTGCTCTTCATGGTTCAGACCCCCAATCCAAGAGCGACCAGTACGATGTCGATAAGTTTGATTCCGATGAAGGGGACCAGCAGGCCGCCGAGCCCGTAGATGAGCAGGTTGTTGCGGAGGGACTCCGCAGCGGTCATGGGGCGGTACTTGACCCCCCTGAGGGCGAGGGGGATGAGCAGCACGATGATGATAGCATTGAAGATGACAGCGGAGAGGATGGCCGCATGTAGGCCCATGAAGTTCAGCTCGTCAAGTGCCGGATATACGCTGGCAAAGGCCGCGGGTATGATCGCAAAGTACTTGGCGACATCGTTGGTGACGCTGAAGGTGGTGAGCGCCCCCCTGGTCATCAGGAGCTGCTTTCCGGTCTCTACGACCTCGATGAGCTTGGTCGGATCGCTGTCCAGGTCGACCATGTTCGCCGCCTCGCGGGCGGGTTGGGTGCCGCTGTTCATGGCCACCGCCACGTCCGCCTGGGCGAGCGCCGGGGCGTCGTTGGTCCCGTCGCCGGTCATCGCCACCAGTCGTCCCTCGGCCTGGTACTTGCGTATGAGTTGCAACTTATTCTCTGGGGTCGCCTCGGCCAGGTAGTCATCCACGCCCGCCTCCGCCGCTATTGCGGCAGCGGTGAGCTTGTTGTCGCCGGTGATCATCACTGTCTTGATGCCCATCCGGCGGAGCTGGGCGAACCGCTCCTTCATCCCTGGCTTGATGATGTCCTTGAGATAAATGACGCCAATGGCCTTACCGTTCGCTGCTATGACCAGCGGCGTACCTCCCGAGCGTGCGATGCGCTCGACCTCGTGGGAAATCTTTTTCGGTAGTTCGTTCCCGTTGCTCTTCGCGTACTTGATTATGGCATCGGCCGCGCCCTTGCGGATGGCCTTGCCGTTGTAGTCGACCCCACTCATCCTGGTGTGGGCGCTGAAGGGGATGAACTGCATCTGCGTCTGGAGTTTCTTAATCTCCTCCATCCTGTCACCCAGACCATACTTCTCGATAGCCAGGGTCACAATGCTCCGACCTTCGGGCGTCTCATCGGATAGGGATGAGAGGAGGGCGTACTCCGCGATCGTGTCGACGTCTTCGCCCTCACCGGGAATGAACTCCACCGCCTGTCGGTTGCCGAAGGTGATGGTCCCGGTCTTGTCAAGTAGGAGCACGTCCACGTCCCCCGCCGCCTCGATGGCCTGCCCAGAGAAGGCGATCACGTTCTTCTGGATGAGGCGATCCATCCCCGCGATGCCTATGGCGCTCAGCAACCCCCCTATTGTCGTGGGGGCAAGGCAAACCAGTAGGGCGATGATTATGGGGAGTGTGACAGGACTTCCCTGTCCCGTTACATACACGCTGTAGATCGAGAAAGGCAGGAGGGTCGTGCACACGACGATGAACACGACGGTCAACCCTATGAGGAGGGTATTCAGCGCGATCTCGTTCGGTGTCTTCTGGCGCTTCGCACCTTCGATGAGCGTGATCATTTTATCTATGAAGCCCTCGCCAGGGTCGGTTGCTGTTCTGACGATCAGCCAGTCCGAGAGTATCCGCGTGCCCCCAGTGACCGCGCTCCGGTCGCCGCCCGACTCCCTGATCACCGGCGCGCTCTCTCCGGTGATGGCGCTCTCGTCGACCGAGGCCGCACCTTCCATCACCTCGCCGTCAACAGGGATCAGGTCTCCAGCCTGAACGTAGAACAGGTCGCCTTTGTGGAGATTGGTCGATGCGACCTCACTATGGTCAGCACTGGCAGGCTGCTTCCCCTTGGTGACCGCATAGTCATCGTTCAATCGCTTGGCCGGAATCGTGGTCCGCATGCTGCGGAGGGAGTCGGCCTGGGCCTTTCCTCGGCCCTCGGCAAGGGCCTCGGAGTAGTTGGCGAAGATGACCGTGAACCACAGCCACAGGGCGATAAGGCCGACGAAGAGCGGCAGAGTCTCGCCTTGCCCCAACAGGGCTTGGAAGAACAAAAGCGTGGTTATTGTGCTACCGACCTCGACGACGAACATGACCGGATTCCTGATCATGTGGCGGGGGTCCAGTTTGATAACGGATTGCTTTACGGCCCACCGCCTTATCTGCCTCCGCTCGTCCTCGCTGATGGCCCGAGACCTCTTCCTTGGCTTTTTATCCTCCACAGTCACACCCTCGATGATATATCACTATGGAATCCTTAGCGACGCCGAGCTCGAACCTTAGTATAATAGATTTGTACAACATCGTTGAACAAACTTTGGTTGCCTTTGATTGCAGTGCATATTTATGAATATGGCCATCAAATGACCAATTAAGCAGGCCTTTATTAGCTTAGGGAGCCGATTGTTATACGAACATGGTTGCAAAGTATGCAATATACGAATCACGGATAATTGCGATCAGCATTATCCTCTCCCTGACCATCTTTGCCATCGACAGTTCAACGCCAAGTGGGTATGCTGGTAGCTTCCTCTACATCCTCCCGGTATTCATCTGTCTGTGGGCAAGAAAGGGTAGCACGATATACTGGATGGCCGGGATCGCCACTCTTCTGACGATATTGGCAGTGCCCTTACAACCTGTTCAAGACCCATCTGCTGACATATTCAACAGGCCGATCGCCATCATCGCATTTGGATCGTGGTCATTCTCGGAGTGCAGAGGAGGAAGGCCGAGGACGAGGCCCAGAGATATGCTCATAACCTCATGCGCTCCCATGACGATCAGCAACAGATCATGGACATAATGAGCCGCGATCTGCCTGTGCCGCTCCAAACGATAGTCGACAACCTCACAACATTGGAACAAAACTACCAAGGTAAGTTGGACCCCGGTGCAATGGAGCATGTTCAGCACGCTCTGGAAAGTGGGAATAGGATGAACGACCTGATCAACGATGTTGTGGATTACTTGGGCATCGATGCGACCGGCTACAGATTTTCTTCAGTGAACATGAACGAGGTCGTGGCCAAGTCCCTGAAGATACTTGAGGGGCAGATCCATGAGACTGAGGCAGAATTACAAGTAGATAAGCTGCCAACCGTAATGGCCAACGAATCACAGATGGTCTTGGTCATGCAGAACCTCGTAAGCAACGCAGCAAAGTTTCACAAGCCTGGAGAGCGGCCTAAGGTTCACATAGCTTACAGGGAGAACCCGAATGAGCATATCTTCTCTGTTCAGGACAACGGAATCGGCCTCAACATGAAGGATGCCGACCGCATATTCTACTTGTTCCAAAGGCTTCATGCAAAAGAGGGGTACCATGGCACGGGCCTTGGCCTGCCAATAACAAAAAGGATCGTTGAGGAGCATGGCGGTCGTATCTGGGTGGAGTCAGAGGAGGGAAAAGGATCGACCTTCTTCTTCACTTTGCCGAAAAGGTAAGTTACTCTCGCAAACACGTATCCACGATTTCATCCCTGATGGCGGCACATGGGTGGGGAAGAGCCCAATTTATCCGACTCTGGTGACTAGACGACCAAGCTGACCGGTACGAAGATGATCCAGACAGTGCTCGGCTCGGAGGGATGTACGCTCACGAAGGCAATCGCCACGGCCTAAATGAAGGACACCAGCGAGGGCGTGTCATAAAACTGAAGCAATAGGGTCCAGGAGTGGGGTCGTCATTTCG
>Ga0183100_1000567_pt1 | contig 27183 bp, 25 predicted proteins | sample Biomet2_FD_127789 | JGI IMG/M metagenome (GOLD analysis project Ga0183100, IMG submission 127789) | Microbial communities from bioreactor (seeded with anoxic lake sediment) at LBNL, California, USA - Biofuel metagenome 2 | ecosystem: Engineered > Bioreactor > Anaerobic > Unclassified ...
TCCGCTCCCCCCGGCCTCGGACATGCGGGGCGGGCGCTTGCGGTCGTAGGGATCGATCCTCCTTCCGGTCACCATGAACACCACCCGGTCGCCGATGTTGCAGGCGTGGTCGGCGATCCGCTCCAGGTACCTCGCTACTAGTATGAAGTGCGTCCCGGCGGTGATGTTCCGGGGGTCCTCGAACATGTAGGTGAGCGACTCCCGGAAGATGGTGTTCCACAGCGAGTCGACCTCGTCGTCCCGGGCGAACAGCTCGCGCGCCGATCTCTCGTCCAGGGCGACGAAGGCGTTGATGGAATCGGCGACCATCGCCACCGCCAGGTCGGCCATCAGGGGAATGGTCATGATGCGCCCGAAGCTCCGGTCCGGGGCATGGTGGTCGGACAGCTCGGCGATGTCCCGGCCGTACCTGCCGATGCGGTTGAGGTCGGTGATGATCTTCAGACAGGTGGTCACCGTCCTCAGGTCCGAGGCGACGGGCTGGTGTAGCGCGATCAGCTCGACGCAGTGCCTTTCGATCACCATCTCCTGGTTGTAGATCTCGTGGTCCAGGCCGGCGACCTCGTTCCTCAGCTCCACGTCGCTGGTGAGGAAGGACTGGACCCCTTTCTTCACCATCCCCTTGGCCAGGTCCCCCATCCTGAGGACCTCGGTATGGAGCAGCTCGAGCTGCTCGTTGTAGTGCTGTCTCGGTGTCATCAGCCCATCCTCCCGGTGATGTACTGCTCGGTAAGCTTCTCCTCTGGTTTCTCGAACATCTGGTGGGTGTCGCCGTACTCGATCAGCTCCCCCAGGTAGAAGAAGGCGGTGGAATCGGCGACCCTCGCCGCCTGCTGCATGTTGTGAGTGACGATGACCACGGTGTAGTCCTTCTTCAGGTCGACCAGCAGGTCCTCGATCTTGGCGGTGGCGATGGGGTCGAGCGCCGAGCACGGCTCGTCGAACAGGATGATCTCCGGCTCCACGGCCAGGGTCCGGGCGATGCACAGCCTCTGCTGCTGACCGCCCGAGAGGGCGTACGCGCTCTTGCCCAGGCGGTCCTGGACCTCGCCCCACAGCGCGGCCCTCCGCAGCGACCTCTCCACACCGCGTCCAGGGCCTTCTTGTCCTTGGTCCCGTGGATGCGGGGGGCGAAGGCGATGTTCTCATAGATGGACTTGGGGAAGGGGTTTGGTCTTTGGAACACCATCCCGATGTGCTTGCGGACGTCGACGACGTCGACCGCCGGGCCGTAGATGTTCGTGCCGTCCACTATAACCTCGCCGTCGACCTTGGCCGAGGGGATCAGGTCGTTCATGCGGTTCAGGCAGCGTATGAAGGTCGACTTGCCGCACCCCGAGGGGCCGATGATGGCGGTGATCTTCCGCTCCTTTATGCTTATGCTCACATTCTTCAGCGCGTGATTCTTGTCAAAGTGCACGTTAAGGTCTCGTACCTCGATGTTGGTCATGTTACCACCTGTACTTCTTCCTGGAGCTGTTCCGCAGGGCGACGGCCACCAGGTTCATTCCCACGATTATCAGTATGAGCACCAGGGCGGCGGCGTAGGCCATGGGGATGGCCGCGCTGCGGTCCGCCGTCTGGGTCATGAGGTAGATGTAGTACGGCAGGGCCTGGAACTTCGAGAACAGGCCGTCGGGGATCGAGGCGTTGACCGCCACCCCCGTGAGCAGGAGGGGGGCCGTCTCCCCCGCCGCCCTGGACAGCGCCAGGATGGTGCCCGTCAGGATGCCCGAGGACGAGTACGGCAGGATGTGGTGCCTGATGGTCTGGAACTTGGTCGCCCCCAGGGCCACCGACGCCTCGTAGATGGAGGGGGGCACGGCCTCGATGGCCTCCCTCGTCGCCACCATGATGATGGGGAGGACGAGCAGGCTGAGGGTCATGCCCGCGGCGATGAGGCTGAGCCCGAAGTTCAGGTAGTAGACGAGCAGGGCGACGCCGAGCAGCCCCCAGACGATGGAGGGGACCCCCGCCAGGTTGTTCACCACCAGCCACCACAGCCGGGCCCATCGCGAGTTGCCCCAGTACTCCACAAGGAACACCGCTCCCAACACCCCCACGGGGATGGCTATCACCAGGACCAGGAGCATGAGCAGCAGGGTGCCCACGATGGGGCTGAGGATGCCCCCCAGGACCATGGCCCCGTGCCGGTTGGGCGCGGGGTCCTGGGTGAACAGGTCGACGCTGAGCTTGCCCACGCCGTTGACGACCACGTAGCCGAGGATGACCACCAGCATCAGGACCACCAGGGCGGCACAGCCCCTCAGGAGGTTGAAGACCAGCCTCTCCTTGAGCTTGCGGTTCAAGCGTAGGCCTCCTTGTATCGGGCCAGCACATAATCGGCGATCAGGTTGATGGCGAAGGTGATGACGAAGAGCAGGAGGCCGACCGCGAACAGCGAGTAGTACTGCATCGAGCCAGCCACCGACTCCGGCACATCGATGGCCAGGGCCGCGGTGATCGGTCGTACCGAATCAAGGATACTGGTGGTGAACTGGGTAGCGCTGCCGGTGGCCATGATGACGGCCATGGTCTCTCCCACGGCCCTGCCGACCGACAGGACGATGGCCGCCATGATGCCCGGCAACGAGGCCGGGATGACGACCCGCCTGATCGTCTCCCATCTTGTGGCGCCCAAGGCCAGCGATGCCTCCCTGAGGCTGCCGGGAACGGCGTTCATGGCCTCCTCGGCCACCGACACCAGGATGGGGATCATCATGACCGACAGGATCAGCGCCCCGTTGAGGGCGTTGAGCCGGGCCAGAGGATGAAAGAGATCGGCGATCCAGTTCGACAGGACGAGCGCGGCGAACAGCCCGTACACGACCGACGGCACCCCGGCCAGGACCTCGATGACCGGCTTGAGCACCTGCTTGACCCGGGGGTGGGCGATCTCCGACAGGTACACCGTGCACCCCACCCCGATGGGGATGGCGATGAGGGCGGCCACCAGGCTGACGAGGATGGTCCCCATCAGCAGGGGGAGGACGCCGTAGGACGGGTAGTCGGAGAAGGGCTGCCACACCTTCCCGGTGAGGAAGGCCCAAAGGTCGTTGCTCTGGAAGAAGGGAAGGGAGTTGCCAAGGAGGAATATGAACACGAGGCCCAGCGTCAGAAGCGACACGAGGGCGCAGGCGAAGAGGAGGACCTTGGCCGTCCCCTCCTCGGCATTGCCAGCCTTCTTTGATCTCTTCAGCTTTACAGCCATGTTCTACAGCTTCCTATCGTGAGATGATGATTTGTGAATGGTAAGTGAGGAAAAGATTGGGAAGGGGTTTCACGAATTCTGCCTGTCATGGGGCTCACTTAGCGGTGGCCAGCTGGGCCTGCATCGCGCTCAGGTCCGAGGCCTGCAGCTCGTAGAACCCGGCCTGGTCGACGATCCCCTGCCCGGTGGTGCCCAGGACGAACTCGATCCACTTGTACTCAGAGCTGTCCTTGCTGGGTACGCCGTTGGTATAGAGGTACAGGTACCTGGACAGCGGATAGCCCGAGGACGAGTTGATGCTGCCCGCGTACACCGAGTCCTTGTTCAGTGGCGAGTAGGCCGTTCCGTTGGTGTCCTTGGAGATGTTCAGGATGCTGAGCTGGTTGCTGGCCTCCTTGGCGTAGCCGACACCCACATACCCTATGCCCCCCGCGTTGTTCTCGACCTCCGGGACGATCAGGGCGTTGGAGTTGAACTGCTGCATGGACGCCGAGTAGTTGTCACTGCCCAGCACCATGTCCTTGAACGAGGCGTAGCTGCCGGAGGCGCTGTCCCTACCGTAGAGCACGATGGCCTGGTCGTTGCCCCCCACCTGGTTCCAGTTGGTGATGGTCCCGTTGTAGATACCCTTGAGCTGGGTGACGCTCAGGGAGGTCACCGGGTTGTCCTTGTTGGTGATGATGGCCAGCCCGTCCACGGCGACCTTCCACTCGGTGACGGTCATGCCACTGGCCGCCGCCTGGTCCTTCTCCGACTGCTTCATGGCCCGGGAGCACTGGGCGATGTCCGCCTTGCCCTGGATGAAGTTGGTGATGCCGGTGCCGGAACCGGGGGTGTCGACGGTGACCTTGATCCCCGTCTCGTTCTTGAACTCGGTAGCCCAGAGGGCCGCAACCTCAGCCATGGTCGTGGAGCCGCTCTCGCTGATCCCATCAGGAGAGCTGCTGCCCTTGTTATTGGTCATCATCACGGCCCCCAAGGCCGCTACGATGATGACCGCGACCACGCTGATCGAAATGATCGTTCTCCTTTCCATGTGAATCCTCTCTAGGCAGGTCCGGACCGTGCATTGGGAGCGCCTTCGTGTGAGGCGGGCGCCCGTTGGAACTGGCTGCCGTTGCCTCTCATGTCCTTTCCTTGCCTCTATGCCGTCGAGCAGGGAGGACCACTAAGTAGGTTGGCAAAATAGAATATAGATATACATGTTCTAGCATATACGAATATAGTCTCTATATTCAATACATACAAAATGTATTTATGAGGTACAATATGGTCAGCAAGAGCGTGGAAACAAGGAAAATACAGAAGACCGGCCTGTCGACGATGACCGTCTCCCTGCCCAAGAGCTGGGTGACCTCCAACAACCTCAAGGCAGGAGATCAGGTCAGCCTGGAGGTCCTCTCCGACGGCTCCCTGAGCATCGATCCCCGGGAGCATAGGAAGAGCGAACCGGTCCGGAGGGTGGTCATGGTGGAGAAGGACGACACCCCGGAGCACCTGAGCAGGAAGCTGATCGGCGCGTACCTCGCCGGCTTCAATATCATAGAGGTGCGGTCCAAGGAGCGCATGGACCTCGACACCAAGCACGCGGTCAAGGACTTCGCCCGCCTGGTCATCGGCCCGGAGGTCATCGAGGAAACGGCCAACACCCTGGTCATGCACGACCTCTCGGACCCGGTGGAGCTGCCGCAGAAAAAGTGCGTGCGCCGGATGCACTTGATAGTCGATTCGATGCACCGGGACGCCATCACCGCCTTCACCGAGGGGGACGGCAGCCTGGCTCGGGACGTCATCGACCGCGACCAGGACGTCGACCGCCTGTACTGGATGACGGTCAAGCAGTTCAACCTGATACAGGCGGACCGCAGCCTGGCCGGCCTCATCGGGGTGGACATCTACGAGTCCATGAGCCTTCTGCTGGTCGCCCGCATGATGGAGCGAATAGGGGACCATGCCGAGAAGATCGCCCGGCACGCCCTGGAGGTCGGAGAGAACGGGGCCGCGGAGCGCGACCTCGGGGGGATCGTCGAGCTGAGCGGGGACGCCCTGCACGTGCTCCAGGAGTCGGTGGAGGCCTACTTCCTGCGGGACATCGCGGCGTCCAACGCCGCCATCGACCGGGCCGAGATGCTGGCCCACGAGGCCGAGCGCCTGGTCCCCGGGCTGCAGGGGCTACCGGGCAAGGGGGCGGCGACCAAGACCTCGGTCCTGGACAGCGTCATCCGGACGATCATGTACAGCACGGACATCGCCGAGCTGGCCATCAACGAGGCCATGCGCATTCGATAAAAAGTGGATGAAAGGGGTTTGTGACCGGCTCACTCTTCTTCCAGAGCGAAGCCGTTGTGCTTCTTGAGGTGTTCCGCCAGGCCGCCGTCGGAGAGGATCTTCATCATGACCGGCGGCAGGGGCTTGGCCTCAAAGGAGGTGCCCTTGGTGACGTTCCTCACCACGCCGGCGGCGACGTCGACCTCGAGGACGTCCCCCTCCTCGATGCCGGAGGTGTCGACCTCCACCACGGGCAGACCGACGTTGATGCAGTTGCGGTAGAAGATGCGGGCGAACGACTTCGCCACCACCGCGCCGACCCCGGCGGCCTTGAGCACCAGGGGAGCCTGCTCACGGGACGAACCCGCTCCCAGGTTCTCGCCGGCGACCACGAAGTCGCCCTTCTCGATCTCGTCGTAGAACCCCGGACGAATGTCCTCCATGACGTGCTTGGCCAGCTCGTTCATGTCCAGGGTCTTGAACTTGTACTTGCCGGAGATGACGTAGTCGGTGTTCAGGTTGTCCCCGAAGGTGTGGGCCTTGCCCTTCATAGCGCTCATTTCTGCACCTCCCTGACGTCGGCGATGTGCCCGAGCATGGCCGAGTAAGCTGCGGTGGCCGGGCTGCTCAGGTAGATCTCGGCCTTGGTGTTGCCCATGCGGCCCTTGAAGTTGCGGTTGGCCGTCGACAGCACGGTCTCGGCGTCCGAGGGCACCCCGTTGCAGGTCCCCACGCACGGGCCGCAGGACGGAGCGATGACGGTGGCGCCGGCCCGGACCAGCTTGTCGATGTAGCCCTCGCGCATGGCGTCCAGCAGGACGTTGCGGGAGGCGGGGGCGACGATGAGGCGGAGGCCGCGGGCGACATTCTTGCCCCCCAGGATGTCCGAGGCGATCTTGAGGTCCTCCAGGCGGCCGTTGGTGCAGGTGCCGATGAACACCTGGTCCAGCTCGGTGCCGGCGACCTGGTCGACGTCCACGACGTTGTCGACCTGGTGGGGCTTGGCGATCTGGGGCGGCAGGTCGGAGAGGTCCTCCCTGATCACGCGGTCGTAGATCGCGGAGCCGGAGGCCTCCACGCCCTTGAACGGGGCGTTGGTCCTCTGCCGGATGTAGTCACGGACGCGGCCGTCGCAGGCCATCAGGCCCACCTTGGCCCCGACCTCGACCACCATGTTGGAGATGGTCATGCGGGCGTCCACGGACATCGCGTCGATGACCGAGCCGTAGATCTCCAGCGCCTTGTAGGTGGCGCCGCGAGCGGTAAGGGTCTTGCACATGTGCAGGATGACGTCCTTGGAGTAGGTGCCCGCGGGCAGGGTGCCGTCGTACACGAACTTGATCGTGCTGGGCACCCGGAACCAGATGTGGCCGGTGACCAGGGCGGCGGCGAGGTCGGTCGAGCCGACCCCGGTGGCGAACACGTTCAGCGCGCCGTAGGTGCAGGTGTGGGAGTCGCCGCCGATGACCACGTTGCCCGGAAGGACGTGCCCCTTCTCCGGCAGCAACTGGTGGCAGACGCCCTCTCCCACGTCGTACAGCATGGAACCCTGCTCGTCGGCGAAGGTCCTCATCTCCTTGTGGATGTTGGAGACGGACTCCATGGGCGAGGGGGAGTTGTGATCGATGACGATGGCGTACTTCTTGGGGTTGGCGATGCGCTTCGCCTCCATCTGCTTGAACGCCTTGATCGTCAGGCCAGTGGTCCCATCCTGGGACATCATGAAGTCGACCGGGACGATGCATATGTCGCCCGCGTGGACCTCCTTTCCAGCATGTGCTGATAGAATCTTCTCTGAGATCGTACCCATTTTAGTTCACCTTGTTGACGGGAGTGGGGCTCGCCCCCTCCCTGTAATCCTGATATATGTACAGCAGCTCGTTCTCCGACAGCGAGCGCTTGAGGGAGACCGAGGTGGCCCTGACGATCTCCAGGATCGCCGCGGCCGAGGTGTCGTCCAGCTCGATGCCCCTGGCCGCCAGTATCTGCTTTATGGTGCTCCTCCCGGAGTGCTTGCCCACGATGATCTTGCGGGACATGCCCACCTCCTCGGGGGAGTAGGGCTCGTAGTTGGAGAGGTACTTCATGACCCCATCGGTATGAATGCCCGCCTCGTGGGCGAAGCAGTTCTGACCCACTATGGGCTTCCACGCCGGGATCTCCCTGCTGCTGGCCCTGGCGACGTACTCGGCGATCTCCCGGAGCCGCTTGGTCTCGATGCCGGTGTCGATGTTCAGCAGGTGCTTGGAGGCCATGACGACCTCCTCCAGCGGCGAGTTGCCCGTGCGCTCCCCGATCCCCATCACGGTGGTGCTGAGGAAGGTCGCCCCCGCCTGGACCCCGGCGATGGCATTGGCGGTGGCCATCCCGAAGTCGTTGTGGGTGTGCATCTCTATGGGGATGTGAACGTTGTCGACGATGCGCTTGATGGCATCATACATCCCGGAGGGGGTCATGATGCCCAGGGTATCGCAGTAGCGGATCCTGTCGGCCCCCGCGTCCTTGGCGGTCTTGGCGAACTGGAGCATGAAGTCCGGGTCGGCCCGGGACGCGTCCTCGGCGTTCACCGAGATGTACAGGCCATGGGCCTTGGCGTACTCCACCGACTCGACGATGCGGTCCAGGACCCACTGGCGGGACTTCATGAGCTTGTGCTCGATGTGAATGTCCGATGAGGACATGGATATGGCGACGGAGTCCACATCGCAGTCGATGCTGTTGGATATGTCCTCCTTCGAGGCGCGGTTCCATCCCAGAATGGAGGCATTGAGTCCCAGGTGAGCTATGCGCTTGATGGCGGCCTTCTCGTCGCCGCCCATCGCCGGGATGCCTGCCTCTATCTGCTGGACACCGATCTCGTCCAGTAACTTGGCAATGCGAACCTTCTCCAGGTTAGCGAAGACTATTCCGGCTGCCTGCTCCCCGTCCCTGAGGGTGGTGTCGCAGACGATCAGCCTGCTCTTCGCCAGCTTAGCCAAGACCTCCTGCTTGTCCTTCATCATACGTTCACGTTCCTGCCTGTCGTTCTGCCAGCCGCGTGTACTTGAGTATCATGCGTGCTAGGGTGTCGCAGCGACACCCGACCCGGTATTTAGCTGAATCGTTATCACGGGCGACTGCCTCCCCCGTCCAATGTCCCTCATGGAACACCTTCATTTGTCTAACCGAAAGGGGGGCCCCGCCTTCGTTCTACTGGGCCTGGGTCTGGACGCTAACCTAATAATAGCTATATAAATAACTTTTTCGCAAACACCCCTTATGGCCGCGGGGGTCCTACGATTCGCGCACAGACCGCTCGCTTGCGTCCGCCCTCATTGCGGCAGCTTGAACCGCAGCAGGGCGGCGATCCCGCCGATCGAATCGAGCTTCTTGCCGGCCTCGAAGCGCTCGCTCACCACCATGACCTTGCCGCGGGAGTTCTCCACGGCCGCCATCAAGCGGCCGGAGGTGTTCTGGCGGACCACGCTGTCCAGGATCGCCAGGGTGTCCACCGCGCCCAGGGAGACCGCGCGCTCCACCTCCTGTGGCCCGTAGGCCACCGGCCCGCCCCGGGCGATCTCGGTGAGGATGTCCTCCACCAGCTTGGTCTCCATCGCCGCCCTGGAGCCCTGGACCACCTCGGTGCCCAGGCCGGCCTTCATCAGCTCGTGCACGCCGGGCATGCCGGCCTGGCCAGTGTGATAGATGTGGGCGCTCTTGAACAGCTCGGGCTCCTTCTCCTTGCCCAGGGTCAGGAGGGCCTCCTTGGCGAAGCCGGGGCCCAGGACGATCAGCGGCACGCCGGGCTCGGCGGTCTGCTTCACCTTGTCCACGACGTCCTCGTAGAAGTTGCGGTCCTCCTTCTGATCGAACATCTTGCCGGCGGAGGGGGCGTAGATGCGCGCCACCTCCTGGATGCCGAACTGGCGGGCGAGGGCGATGACCGCCTCGTCGTTCTCGATGGCGACGAACAGGATCTTGGGCTTGCGGGAATCGTCCACCGCCCGCTTGACCCGCTCCAGGACGGCGGTGTTCCACACCTCCTTGCGGATGGTGAGCACGTCCGCCTCCCCCAGGTTCAAGGTGTGGTAGGAGCTGAGGTCCTGGGGCCCCTCCACGATGACCCCGTGGATGCGCAGGCGGTTCTCCGACTCCTGGAACTCGATGTCCTCGACCTTGACCCCCAGGACCATGCGCTTCTTCTCCCCCCTCTCCGCCCTGAGCTTGTCCGTCTTGGACTCGTCCCGGCGGTAGGTGACGGAGACCACGATGTCCCCGGGAAGGATGATATTGTAAAGGTGCCACAGGTCGTCAAGGGTCTCGACCTGGACCTTGATCTCGCCAGCCTGACGATCTTGGTGGAGGACTCGCATCGCCCTCACCATGCACCTCTGGTTATAAGAGTTGTCCTTTTCAGAAGTTCTATATAATTTTAGAGCGATTCTAATGCGGGGAAATGGAGATGAAATGTTCTCGCTGCGGTGCGGATAACCCATCAACCAATCTGTATTGTGGGCAATGCGGTAAGAGCCTCGCCGAGCCATCCAAGCTCGACCGATCGCTCGAGGCCGTGGGATGGTTCACCATGGCCGTGGGGTTCATCGCCCTCGCCCTAACGGCTGTATACTACATCATCATGACCACATTAAGCCTATGGTCGATCGGCGAGCCGCTGTACGGCGCCATGCAACCAATCGCTTACTTGATCTCCGGGCAGGGGTTGTTGTGGCCCGACCTGACCGTCGGTGCCCTCCTGGGGGTTCTCGGACTGGCGATCTATGCGTGGCCCCGCATCCAGGTCCCTGGTCCATCGGGCAAGGGCATCAGGGCGCTTGTGCTCATCGGCAGCGCCATCGTGCTCATCGGATTGATCTTTGGAGCATTTCCACAGACCCTCTATGGTCTATACAGTGGCGAAACATCCACGATAATAAGTAATACCTACTCGGGCAATTATCAGACGCTGGTGCTGACCGGGTTCGCCTTCATCCTGGCCGGCGCGGTGTGGGCTGCGTGGAAGGACCGGCGGTGGAGACTGCTGTCGACAGCGCCGGCCGAGAACGACAAGGTCGTCGAAGGAACAGACGCTCATCATTGACCACGGTTTCGACGGACCGAGAAAACCTAACCCTCGATATGTCTAGACAGCGACAGATCTGCGCTCCCTCTGTCCAGTAGCAAATGCCAAACCTTAAGTACAACCCTCCTATTCTTCAAAATCTCGATGGTAAAACAGTGCCACCTCATCCTTGAAAACGGGACAATCGCTGAGGGCACTGGCTTTGGTTCTGAGAAGACGGTGTACGGCGAGGTCGTGTTCACCACCGGCATGTGCGGTTACCAGGAGAGCTTGACCGACCCTTCTTACAAAGGCCAGATTCTTATCATGTCCCACCCGATCATCGGCAATTACGGCATCAATGACAAGTTCTCGGAGTCGCCCTCTGTCCAGGTGACCGGGTATGTGGTGAGAGAGGCGTGCCGCGCCCCTTCGGCCATGTATGGCCACGAGGACCTGGATTCCCTCCTGAAGAGGAACGGGGTCCCCGGCATCTCCGAGCTGGACACCCGCTCGCTGATCATTGGGATCAGGGAGAAGGGCGTCCTCAAGGGGGCGATCGCCTTCGACGAGGACCCCCAGGAGGTGTTGGAAAAGGTGCGTAAGATGCCCTATCCCTCGGACTCGAACCTGGTGGCCGAAGCCAGCACCAAGAGGATTATCCGCTACGAGAAGCAAGGGGCCAAGAAGATCGGCCTCATCGACTGCGGGGTGAAGGCCAATATCGTGAGGGAGCTGCGCAAGCGGTTCAGCGTGGTGCAGGTGCCCTACGATACTCCGGCCTCCGTCCTCCGGGACGAGGAGATCGATGGCTTGTTCCTCTCCAACGGCCCGGGGGACCCCGGTCATCCGGACCTCAGGAACACCACCATCCGGACGATCAGGGAGCTCAAGGAGGAGCTGCCCATCATGGGCATCTGCATGGGCAACCAGCTGCTGGCCCTGGCCTTCGGGGGGCAGACCTACAAGATGAAGTTCGGGCACCGGGGGGTCAACCAGCCGGTGAAGTACCGGGGACGGGTGTTCATCACATCCCAGAACCACGGGTACGTGGTCGATCCGCAGTCGATCGAAGGGACCGGACTGGAGGTCGACCAGGTCAACGTCAACGACGGGACGGTGGACGGTATGAGGCACCGCGAGCTTCCTATCTTCTCGGTGCAGTACCATCCCGAGGCGTCGGCCGGACCGAAGGACACCACCTTCCTTTTCGACGATTACGTGAAGATGCTGGAGGCCAGGCAATGAGGCGGACCGACCTGAAGAAGATCATGGTGATCGGCTCCGGCCCCATCGTCATCGGCCAGGCCGCGGAGTTCGACTTCTCCGGAACCCAGGCATGCCGGTCGCTGCGGGAGGAAGGCTACACCACAGTGCTGGTGAACTCCAACCCGGCGACCATCCAGACCGACACGGAGACCGCCGACATCGTGTATGTCGAGCCTCTCAACGCGGAGACGGTGGCCCGCATCGCGGAGAAGGAGAGGGTCGACGGCATCCTCTCCGGCATGGGCGGTCAGACCGCCCTCAACATCTGCTCCGAGCTGGCCGAGAACGGCACGCTGGACCGCCTGGGGATCAAGCTGCTGGGCACCCAGCCCAAGGCGATCGCCATGTCCGAGGACCGGGAGCTGTTCCGAGAGATGATGATCAAGATCGGCGAGCCCATCCCCAAGAGCAAGACGGTCCACAGCGTCGAGGAGGCGCGACAGGCGGCCAGGGAGATGGGGAAGTACCCCGTTCTGGTAAGGCCGGCGTACACCCTCGGGGGGACCGGGGGAGGCATCGCCTACGACGAGGAGGAGCTGACCAGCATCACCGGCCGGGGGCTCATCTACTCCCGTATCCACCAGGTGCTCATCGAGGAGTCGGTGCTGGGGTGGAAGGAGTTCGAGTACGAGGTGATGAGGGACGCCAAGGACAACTGCATCATCATCTGCAACATGGAGAACCTCGACCCCATGGGCATCCATACCGGGGAATCGATCGTCATCGCCCCGGCCCAGACCCTCAGCGACGAGGACCACCAGCGGCTGAGGAACGCCACCATCAAGACCATCCGGGCGCTGGAGATCGAGGGCGGATGCAACATCCAGTTCGCGTTCGATCCGGTGACCAAGGAGTACCGGGTCATCGAGGTGAACCCCCGCGTGTCCCGATCGTCCGCGCTGGCGTCGAAGGCGACCGGCTACCCCATCGCCAGAGTGGCGGCCAAGATCGCGGTCGGCTACGACCTCGACGAGATACCGAACCGTATCACTGGCAAGACCTATGCCGCGTTCGAGCCCACGCTCGACTACATCGTCATGAAGATCCCCCGCTGGCCGTTCGATAAGTTCCGCACCGTGGACCGCACCCTGGGCACGCAGATGAAGAGCACCGGGGAGGTCATGGCCATAGGGCGGACGATCGAGGAGGGCCTGCTGAAGGCGATCCGCTCCCTGGAGATCGACCACGAGTACCTTGACCGGGTCAGCTGGACCGAGGAGCAGATGCGCAAGGAGCTTGCCACTGCCACCGACCAGAGGCTGTACGTCATCGCCGAAGTGCTCCGGCAGGGGATGGCCATCGAGGAGGTCGCCCGCATCACCAACTGGGATCCCTTCTTCCTTTACAAGATCAAGAACATCCTGGACATGGAGGCGCGGCTCCAGGATGGGAATGTCACCCCTAAGGTCATGCGAAAGGCGAAGCGGCTGGGCTTCTCCGACTGCGTCATCGCCGAGCTCACCGGGAGCACCGAGGACGAGGTGCGGAGGAGGCGCAAGGAGGCGGGAATCCTGCCGACCTACAAGATGGTCGACACCTGCGCCGCGGAGTTCAAGGCCGAGACGCCGTACTTCTACTCCACCTACGAGACGGAGAACGAGGCCCGACCCTCGTGCAACCGCAAAGTGATCATCGTCGGCGGCGGCCCCATCCGCATCGGACAGGGCATCGAGTTCGACTACGCCTGCGTGCACGGGGTCATGGCCCTCCAGGAGGAGGGCGTGGACGCCATCATCATCAACAACAACCCCGAGACCGTGTCCACCGATTACGACATCTCCGACCGCCTGTACTTCGAGCCCCTGACCCTGGAGGACGTCCTCAACATCATCGAGAACGAGGACGCCGACGGCGTCGTGCTGCAGTTCGGGGGGCAGACCGCGATAAACCTCGCGATGCCCCTGCTGAAGGCGCTGGAGGGCAAGAAGACCAAGGTGCTGGGGACATCGCCACTGGACGTGGACGTGGCCGAGGACCGCAAGCTGTTCTCCGCTCTCATGGACCGGCTGGGCATCCTGCAGCCGCGCTCCGGCACGGGGCACTCCTTCGAGGAGGTCCGGGCCATAGCGAACGGGATCGGCTACCCCGTCCTGGTCCGACCTTCGTACGTCATCGGCGGCCGGGCCATGGAGATCGTGTACAGCGAGGACGAGCTGAGGACCTACGTCGCCACGGCGGTGAAGGTGTCCAAGGCCCATCCCATCCTGGTGGACAAGTACCTCTCCCATGCCATCGAGATCGACGTCGACGTCGTCTCCGACGGGACGGACACCTTCATCGGAGGCATCCTGGAGCACATCGAGGAGGCCGGGGTGCACTCCGGGGACGCCACCATGAGCATGCCGCCCCAGACCCTGTCGCCGCAGATGATCTCCAAGATCGTGGACATCTCCAACAAGGTGGCCAAGGGGCTGAACATCCGCGGGCTGATGAACCTGCAGCTGGCGGTCAAGGAGGGCGACGTGTACATGATCGAAGCGAACCCTCGAGCGTCGAGGACCGTGCCCTTCGTCTCCAAGGCCATCGGCGTGCCGCTGGCCAAGATCGCCACCAAGGTCATGCTCGGCCGGACGCTGAAGGAGCTGGGATGCGTGGGGGTGGCGCGCTACGACCATGTGGCGGTGAAGGCCTCGGTGTTCCCCTTTCTCAAGCTTCCGGGCGTAGACTCCATCCTGGGGCCGGAGATGCGCTCCACCGGAGAGGTCATGGGCATCGCCCAGACCTTCGACGCCGCCTGCTACAAGGCCCTCATCTCCGCCGGGCTGAAGCTCCCGGCCGCGGGCGGGGTGTACATCACCGTCAACGATGCCGACAAGCCCCACATACTGGACGTCGCGAGGGAGCTGCGGGACATGGGCTTCCACATCTACGCCACCAAGGGCACCTCGACCTTCCTACGGGAGAAGGGACTGCAGACCACCACGGTGTATACTATCTCGCAGAAGATGGCGCCCGATGCCCTCGGCCTCATGCGCAAGGGGGACATCAACCTCATCGTCAACACTCCCAGCGAGGCGTCGGGGACCAGGCGCGACGGGTACATGATGCGCCGTCTGGCGGTGGAGCTGGAGATACCGTTCCTGACCACCGTCCAGGCCGCCCGGGCGACCGTGGAGGCGATGAAGCGCGGCCGCCTGGGCCCGCTGGACATCACCGATCTGGCGTCCTATCACCGGTAGGGGCGGACCCCGCAGCAAGGAGAATGCCGGCCATGACCCTGGCCCCGCCCGCCAGCATCCCGGGGCTGGGAGCCTCAGACAGGAGGAAGAATGCAAGGATGCTGGCCCCCACCGGCTCGCCGAGCATGGACAGGCTGACGAATGCCGCTGGTAGGTACCTCAGGGACCAGTTGAGCAGGGTGTGCCCGAAGATCGTGGACACCGCCGCCAGCGCCAGGAACAGGACGAGCTCGTCGGCCGGGTAGGGCCACAGGGGGGCGCCGGTGGCCACGGCGGCGAGGAACAGCACCCCCGCGGCGATGAGGTAGATGAGGAAGGCGTACGTTATCACCGATATCCTCTGCCTCAGCACCCGCCCGCCCAGCAGGTAGAGGGCGGCGGCGAGCATGCCTGCCAGGGCGAGGAGATCGCCGTAGATGGCCCCGCCGGAAAGATCGGCCGAGGAGATCACTACCACGCCGGCGAGGCCCAGGACGATGCCCGCTCCCGAGCGCCGAGGACGCTCCTTCAGATAGATGTACCCGAGGACGCCGACGACGATGGGATGGCAGGTGATCAGAATGGTCGCGGAGGCCACCGAGGTCTCCTTGAGCGCGGCGTTGAAGGCCACGAAGTGGAAGGCGAGGATGATGCCGATGAGCCCCACTACCCACCACTGCCTCCTCTCGAGCCATCGCATCTCCTCGCGATACGTCTTCCGCAAGGCGAAGGGCATGAGGATGAGCGCGGCGAACAGCATGCGGTAGGCGGCGATGACCACCGCCGGGGCCTCGCTCCACTTGATAAAAATGCTGGCGAAGGATATGGAGACGATGGCCACAGCGATCCCGGCGTAGCTCAGGTCCCGGGGTTCAACGGCCAGCGGACCACGCTCAATGGATGAGGATGCTCTTCACGCCGCGGCAGGCCTTGATGCGAGGGATCATCTCCGGGGGCACCTCGCTGCCGGTGATTATGTACAGCCTCGGCTCGTCGCTGAGCTCGGGGTCGTCACCCAGCGCCTGCCTGACGCTAATCCCGGCCTCGGCGATCACGCTGGTCACCTCGGCGATGACCCCGGGCACGTGCGCGTCGGTGGGAATGATCTCGATACAGCTCCAGCCCATGACCGGAGCCACGTCCTTCAGCATCGCCGTCGGGCGCAGGAGAGAGAACACCTGTCGAAGCTCGTCCTCCGACTCAATGGTCTCCACCGCGGCCCTCACGATCCGGCGGTCGACGTTGATCGCCCTTGCGATCGCCACGTCGCCTATCTCCACGTCGCCGCAGTAGACCCGCCCGTCCTTAACCCGGAGACCGTTGGTCATGAGAAGCTTGGCCACCTTGCCCTGGGAGGGATAGCGGCCGAAGTACTTCGACAGGGAGTACCACATATGACCTGAGCATCGACCAGGGCGATAAAAGGGTTACCATTAGGGCATCGAACCTCAGAAATACTAAGGGCAAACCTCTTTCCCCTTACACATATATAATATTCCAGCTCCGCAGCGGCCTGGGCGCCCTGGCGGGGCTGGCAGAAAACGGTATATACGTGCTAGATATTGTCTAGCAAGCGAGGTGAACCAATGTCAGGTAAGAGCATCCGCATTGAGCGGATCATCGATAGGAACACCGGCCGGGCGGTCATAGTGCCCGTTGACCATGGCATCTCCATGGGGCCGATCGAAGGGCTAGTGGACATGAAGGCCACCATCGACAAGGTGTCCCAGGGAGGGGCCACCGCCGTCGTCATGCACAAGGGCGTGGTGCCTTATGGCCACCGGTGCTTTGGCCGAGACATCGGGCTCATCGTCCACCTGTCGGCCTCCACGTCGCTCTCCCCGGACCCCAACTCCAAGGTCCTGGTCACCACGGTGGAGGAAGCCATCAAGATGGGCGCCGACGCGGTGTCCATACACGTGAACATCGGTGCGAGCACCGAGCCGGACATGCTCCGCGACTTCGGTCAGATCGCGAGGGAGTGCAACGAGTGGGGCATGCCCCTCATGGTCATGATCTACCCCCGGGGCAAGGACATCAAGAACGGCTACGACGTCGATCTCATCAAGCAGTGCGCCAGGGCCGGGATGGAGCTGGGCGCGGACATCGTCAAGACCTCCTACAGCGGGGACATTGACACCTTCCGCGAGGTCGTGCGGGGAGCTATCATCCCCGTGGTCATCGCCGGGGGGCCGAAGATGGACTCCGACCGGGACCTGCTCCAGATGGTCAAGGACTCCCTGGAGGCGGGGGGCATGGGGGTGAGCATAGGGAGGAACATCTTCCAGCACCGGAACGTCACCGGCATCACCAAGGCGGTGGCGGACATCGTGCTCCGCGACGCCGACGTGGACAAGGCGTTAAAAAATCTGGAGTGAGCACATGACCACCAAGACCATCTGGGTCCGGGCCGACCTTCCCGGAGAGTACGAGGAGCGGAAGAGCATCGTGTCCTCGGCCCTGGAGGCCGGCTTCTCGAACGTCATGATTCGCGAGGAGGACGCCGCCCTCAAACGCCTGGGCCGGTTCGAGGCGCTGGCAGTGAGGGACGACGCGGTGATGGCCGGGGACGAGACCATCGGAAGGATCGTGACGATCTCCGGCCCCTCCGATCTGGAGAAGGCATCGGCGCTGCGCGACAGGGTCAGGTATCTTATCATCAGGGCCCGGGACTGGAAGGTCATCCCCCTGGAGAACCTCATCGCCGAGCTCCAGGGCTCGGAGACCAAGCTCCTGGCGGCCGCTTCCACCCCTGAGGAGGCCAAGCTCTTCTTCGAGACCATGGAGAAGGGGGTCGACGGGGTGGTCATCGAGGTCGACGACCCCGCCTCCCTGCGCTCCTTCGCCACGCTCGACCTCCAGGGACCGGCGAAGGTCGAGCTGACGGCCATCGCCGTCACTGGCATCTACCCCCTGACCATGGGCGACCGAGTGTGCGTGGACACCTGCTCCCTTCTGAGAGTGGGAGAGGGCATGCTCGTCGGCTCGCAGTCGTCCTGCCTCTTCCTGATCGGATCGGAGGCCGCGGACTCCGAGTACGTGGCCTCCCGCCCCTTCCGCGTGAACGCCGGGGCCGTGCACTCCTACGTGCTCATGTCCAACGGCCGGACCAAATACCTCTCCGAGCTGAAGGGAGGCGAGGAGGTGCTGGCCGTTGACGGGGAAGGGGCCTCGAGGAAGGTCGTGGTGGGCCGAGCGAAGATCGAGCGGCGACCGTTGCTGCTCGTTGAGGCAGGGGAAAATGGAAAAAGGTACAGCACCATTCTCCAAAATGCGGAGACCATCAGGCTGTGCACCCCCGAGGGGCCGGTCTCCGTCTCCGACCTCTCGGTCGGACAGCAGGTGCTGGTCAGGCTGGAGGAGGGCGGAAGGCACTTCGGCCACAGCATCAAAGAGACGATCATGGAGATCTGATGAAGGTCTGCGTTTCCCTGGTGGAGAAGAGCGTCAAGGAGGCCGTGGCGGCGGGGCTGGTGGCCCAGGAGAAGGGAGCAGACCTGCTGGAGGTCCGCTTCGACCTTATGGACAAGCTGCCCGAGGACCTCTCCCCGTTCCGCCGCCTGAGCGTCCCCCGCATCGCCACCCTGAGGACGGCGAGGCAGGGCGGCAGGTGCGAGCTAGGGGACGAAGAGAGGCTGCGGTTCTTCCGGCGGGCTGCCAGGATCGGTTTTGAGTACATCGACATCGAGTCCGACTCACCGCTGGTACGGCGAATGGGCCGGGAGCTGAAGAACACCGGGGTCATCTGTTCATATCACGACTTCTCCGGCACCCCCGGGGTGTCCGGCATCCTGGACGCGTTGGTGTCCACGGCATCTAAGGGCGACCTGGCCAAGGTGGCGTTCCAAGTCAACAGCATCAGCGACCTGGTGCGGCTGCACGAGGCGGCGGGCATGTTCTCGGCGACGGGCAACCATTTCATCGTCATCGGCATGGGGCCGCTGGGCGAGGTGACCAGGGTGCTCCCCAGGGGCTTCGGCTCCGCGTTCACCTATGGCTCGCTGGAGCAAGGCAGGGAGGCCGCCCCCGGGCAGCTGGACGTGGGGACGCTCAAGGCCCTCGGGGGCCATCCCATCATCACCGGGCTCACCGGTCTCCCTCTCGGGCATTCCGCGTCGCCGGCGATGCACGATCGCGCCTTCCAGGCACTGAACCTCCCGGGAAGGTACCTGCTGTTCCCGGCCCAGAACGACGAGGTCGGACCGCTCCTGGACCTCGTCCGCGAACTCGGGATCAGGGGGCTGAACGTGACCATCCCTCACAAGTCGGCGGTCATGCCCTTCCTCGATTCCGTGGATCCCTTGGCCGAAAGGGTGGGAGCGGTCAACACCATCGTCAACCGCAACGGCCGGCTGGAGGGGAGGAACACCGACGTCACCGGCCTGGAGAAGGCGCTGTTGTCCGCGGGAGCCGACCCCCGGGGCATGGACGTGCTGGTGATCGGGGCGGGAGGCGCGGCCAGGGCGTGCTGCGCCGTGCTGGAGCGGAGGGGCGCGCGCATATGGATAACCGACCGCACCGCCTCCCGGGCCCAAGAGGTGGCGAGAAGGTTCTCCGCCCGGGTCGCCGGGCCCGCGGACCTGACCGATGCCGGCTTCGAGATGGTGGTCAACTGCACGCCCCTGGGGATGAAAGGCTTCCCCGACGAGCTGCCGGTGGACCCCTCGGTCTTTCGGCCGGGACAGTGGGCGGTGGACCTCGTTTACAACCCCCCGGTGACCCGGTTCCTTACCGAAGCCGGTAATCGGGGTGCGAAAAACCTATCGGGGATGGAAATGTTAATCTATCAAGCCATGGATGCTTTTGAGGCCTGGACCGGACAGCGGCCTCCCTATGAGGTCATGGTCCAGGACGCGAGGACCGAATGATATGAAGGGCATGGGAACGAGCCATGGCGCCGCCACCATAGTCAACGCCATAGCGAACGGCAAGGGCGCTGCCTTCGGTCTTGACCTGAAGACCGAGGCGACCGTGGAACTGACCGAGGGCGAGGGGATCAATGTCACCATGGACGGCCTGGTGGGAGAGAGCACCGCTCTAGTGGAGAGGTGCGTCCTGGGGGTCCTTGAACGGGTGGGGAGCGGTAAGCGCTACCATGCCGAGGTAAGGACGAGCTCGCAGATCCCGGTGTCCAGAGGGCTGAAGAGCAGCTCCGCGGCCGCCAACGCGGTGGTGCTGGCCACCCTTGACGCACTGAACGTGGAGATGGACCTCGTGGACGCCGTCCGCATCGGCACGCGGGCGGCCATCGACGCCGGCGTCTCCGTTACCGGGGCGTTCGACGATGCCTGCGCCTGCGCCCTGGGCGGGGTCGTTCTCACCGACAACCGGTCGGAGGAGATCCTCTTTCACGGGCCCATGCCCGATTACTTCCGCGCTTTGATCTACGTGCCTCCCTTCCAGGTCCGCAAGGCCTCCCTGCCCAGGAAGCGGATGGCCGCGGTCAAGGGCCTGGTGGACCTCGCCTTCGAGGTGGCCCAGGAGGGCGACTACTTCCGGGCCCTCACCCTCAACGGCATGTGCTACTCCGTCGCCCTGGGCCTGGACCAGGAAGCGGCGGTAAAGGCAATGATGAGCGGAGCCCTGGCGGCCGGCCTGACCGGCACCGGGCCAGCGCTGGTCATGCTGGTGGTGGAGGACAAGGTCCGCGAGTTCAGGGAGGCCATGGCCGGATACGAGCTCATCGAGGCAAGGGTCCGCAATCCGGAGGGAGGGGCGTGAAGCTCCAGGTCCGCGGCTCGAAGGCCGAGGGCTCGGTCCGTGCGCCTCCCTCGAAGAGCTACACCCATCGGGCCATTGTCCTCGCCGCCCTGTCCCGAGGGGACTCCCGGCTCCGGGACCCGCTGCTCAGCGGGGACACCTTGGCCACGCTGAGGGGAATGGAGCAGTTCGGAGCGATGACCAGGATGGAGGGCCGCGACCTCGTGGTCCGGGGGGGCAAGCTGAAGGCGCCGTCCGGGCCCATCGACTGCGCCAATTCCGGGACCACGCTGAGGCTGCTGTCGGGGATAGCTTCGCTGCTGAGCAAGGACGTCGTCCTGAGCGGGGACGACTCGCTGCGGGAGAGGCCCATGAAGCCGCTGCTGGCCGCCCTGACGGAGATGGGGGTCAAGGCCGTGTCGGCCAAGAATGATGGTCTTCCGCCCATCACCATCCGCGGACCGAACCACGGGCGGTGGGCCCACATCAAGGGGGACATCAGCTCCCAGTTCATCTCCTCGCTTCTCATCTCCTCCGCCCTGAAGGAGCTGGACACCGAGATCGTCATCACCACCCCCCTCATGTCCAGGCCGTACGTGGAGATCACCAGGGAGATGATGGCCCGCCACGACGTCATCAGCACGGAGACGAAGAACGGCTACCGGGTGCTGGGAGGCCAGCGGTACCGGCCTCGCGACTACGCGATACCCGGGGACTACTCCTCGGCCTCCTTCCCCCTGGTGGCGGGGGCGCTGACCGGGAAGGTCACCGTCACCGGCCTGGACCTGGCGGACAAGCAGGGGGACCGGGCGGTCCTCGAGGTGCTGAAGCGTTTCGGGGCAGCGGTCAGCGCCGCGGGCGATGCCGTCACCGTGGAGAAGGGCGAGATTCATGGGACCTCGGTCGACGTCGGCGACATGCCCGACGCCTTCCCCATCCTCGCGGTGCTGGCCACCCAGGCTTCCGGAACGTCGGAGCTGACCAACGCCAAGCACCTCCGGTACAAGGAGAGCGACCGCATCGCCACCACGGCCTCGTTCCTTCGGCAGATGGGCGCGGACGTGGAGGAGCGGGACGACGGCTGTGTGGTGCGAGGCCCGGTCAAGCTGAAGGGGAGGAACATCGACCCCTCCGGCGACCACCGGATCCTGATGGCCGCCGCGATCGCCGGGCTGGTGGCGGACGGGACGACCACCATCTCCAGCGGGGACTGCTACAAGATCTCCTATCCCGGGTTCGTCCAGGACATGAAGGCATTGGGCTGCAGCGTGGAGGAATCCTCCTGAACACCATCGGGACCGCCCTCCGGCTCACCATATTCGGCTCCAGCCACGGCCCGGGGATCGGGTGCGTGCTGGACGGGGTCCCGCCGGGCATCGAGGTGGACCGCGACGACCTCCAGAGGGAGGTCGACCTGCGCAAGCCGTCGGGAGCCTTGGGCACGCCGAGGGCGGAGGAGGACCATGTGGAGATCCTCGCCGGGGTCATGGACGGCGCGACGACCGGCGCACCGGTCGTCCTGTTCATCGCCAACCGGGATACTGACTCGTCGAAGTACGAGAGGTTTCGGGTGGTCCCCCGACCCGGCCACGCCGACTTGACCCAGCTGAAGAAGTACGGACCGAGCGCGGACCTCCGGGGCGGAGGGCAGTTCTCCGGCCGCCTGACCGCGCCGGTGGTGGCCGCGGGAGCGGTGGCCAAGGAGATGCTGCGCACGATCGGCGTCCAGGTCGCCGCCTACACCCAGAAACTGGGACCCGTAGAGGACAAGGAGGACCGCACCCTCAAGGAGGTGCGGCGACAGGCCCGGGAGAACCCGGTGCGCGCGGCCGACCCCGAGATCGCGCTCGAGATGATCCAGGTGATCATGGAGGCCAAGCACGAGGAGGACAGCGTGGGCGGCATCGTCCGGTGCCTGAGCGTGGGGCTGCCCGTCGGCGTGGGCGAGCCGTTCTTCGACTCGCTGGAAGGCGAGCTGGCCAAGATGATGTTCGCCATCCCCGGGGTCAAAGGCATCGAGTTCGGGGCCGGGTTCCGCGCAGCGGGCATGAGAGGCTCGGAGCATAACGATTCGTTCATCGTCGAGGACGGGGAGATCCGCACCGTGACCAACAACGCCGGGGGTGTCCTCGGCGGGCTGTCCAACGGCATGCCCCTGGACCTCAAGGTGGCGTTCAAGCCCACCGCGTCCATATCCAGAGAGCAAAGGAGCGTAGACCTGGAGAGGATGGAAGATACTACGATTAAGGTCGAGGGGAGGCACGATCCCTGCATCGTTCCCCGCGCCGTGGTGGTGGTCGAGGCGGCCACCGCCCTGGTGCTGGCCGACCTGTGCCTTAGAGGTGATTTCATTGCGTGAGAGCATAGACGACATCAGAAAACGTATCGAGAAGATCGACCGCGAAATCCTCCGCATGATGGCCAACAGAACGGCCGCGGCGGTGGAGATGGGGCAGATGAAGGCCGCCGAGTCCATTCCCCTGCGTGCCCCTCAGGTCGAGGAGAAGGTCATCGGCCGGTACGTGGAGCGGGCGAAGGAGTTCGGGTTCTCCGAGGAATCGGCCCGCCAGATCGCCAAACTGCTCATACGTGAGTCCATCGAGCAGCAGGGCCACATCCCCCGGCCGTCGCTGTCCAAGCGGATGCTCATCATCGGGGGCAACGGCCGCATGGGCATGTGGTTGTGCAAGTTCTTCGCCTCTCGGGGGCATCGCATCAGGATCTACGACCAGGGCGAGAACCCCCAGTTCCCGGTGGAGAAGGACCTCGGGAGGGGGGTCCGCGATGCCGAGGTCATCGTGCTGGCCACTCCCATATCGGTGACCCCGGAGCTGCTGGACCAAGTGCTGGCGATGAACCCCACCGCCGTGGTGCTGGACATCACCTCCATCAAGACCCCGCTGGTGTCGGTGCTCAGGGGCTGGGCGGCCAAGGGGGCCAAGGTGTGCTCGGTGCACCCCATGTTCGGCCCCGACACCGCCTCCATCATCGACCGCAACGTGGTCATATGCCGCTGCGGCTCGGCCGAGGCCACTGAGCTGGCCCGCCTACTGGTGGACGGCTCCAACCTCATCGAGATCGAGGTCGAGGAGCACGATCCCCTCATGGCCTACGTGCTCGGACTGAGCCACGCGGTCAACATCGCCTTCTTCGAGGCCCTGCGCAACAGCGGCCGGCCCTTCGAGGAGCTGAACCAGGCCGCCTCTACCACCTTCAAGAGGCAGGTGGAGTCCGCCAGGAACGTGGCGGAGGAGAACGCTCAGCTTTACTATGAGATACAGCATCTCAACCCCTTCAACAAGGACGCCCTCGAGTACCTGCAGAAGGCCGTGAACGACCTCAAGGAAGCGGCGGTCGAAGGGAACAAGGACGCGTTCGAGCGCATGATGCGCGAGGGCAGAGAATACTTCGGAGGAAAATAGATGGCAAAGGTGAAGGTCGCCGTCCTGGGCGCCACGGGGATGATCGGGCAGCGGTTCGTGCAGCTGCTGGAGGACCATCCCAAGTTCGAGATCGCAGGACTGTACGCCTCGGAGAGGTCCGAGGGGAAGAGGCTGGGGGACACCCTGAAGGTCAGGGACTATCAGTTCAAGGATGACACCATGGAGATAAGGATCGAGCAGCTCGACGTGGCCAAGATCGCCCAGGGCTGCCGGGTCGCCTTCTCCGGGCTCCCCACCGACATCGCCGGCGACTTCGAGACCCAGCTGGCCCAGGCCGGATGTGCGGTGTTCTCGAACGCCGCCCCCCATCGCATGGACGCTGACGTGCCCCTGCTCATCCCCGAGTGCAACGCCGACCACATCGACATGGTGAGGAAGCAGGCCACGTTCAAGGACGGCGGGTTCATCGTGACCAACGCCAACTGCTCCACGACCGGCATCGCCATCCCCCTCAAGGCCGTGGACAAGGCCTTCGGGCTGGAGTTCGCGTGCGTGTCGACCTACCAGGCCGTCTCCGGGGCCGGCTACCCCGGGGTGCCGTCGCTGGACATCATGAGCAATGTGGTCCCCTACATCAAGTCCGAGGAGGAGAAGATGGAGGGCGAGCTGGCCAAGATCCTGGGCTCGGTCAAGAGGGGCAAGTTCGTCGACCATCCCGTGGAAACACTGGCCAACTGCGTGCGGGTGCCGGTCATCGACGGGCACCTGGAATCGGTGACCCTGCGGACCAAGAAGGACGCCGAGGTCGAGGCCATGATCAAGGCCCTCGAAAAGTTCACCGCCGAGCCCCAGAAGCTGAAACTGGCCACCGCCCCCCTCCGCCCGATCATCGTGCGCCGCGAGGAAAACCGGCCCCAGCCCGCGCTGGACGTGAACGCCGGCGAGCCGGCGAGGGCCCGGGGCATGAGCAGTGTCGTCGGACGGGTGCGCAAGAAAGGTACCTATTTCAAGATGTTCGTACTGTCCCACAACACCCTCCGGGGTGGCGCGGGCGGGTCGGTGCTCAACGCCGAGCTGGCGTGCGCCAAGAAGTTGCTGTAAAGGTGAGATGTTGAAGCGGACATACGAGGAGATCAACGCCAAGATCGAGAAGGGTGACGCCGTGGTCATGACCGCGGAGGAGGCCATTCGTCTGGTGGAGAGCCAGGGGATAGAGAAGGCCACCAAGGAGGTGGACGTTGTAACGACGGGCACCTTCGGCGCCATGTGTTCCTCGGGAGCGTTCATCAACTTCGGCCATGCCGAGCCGCCTATCAGGATGAGCAAGGTGTGGCTCAACGACGTGCCCGCCTACACCGGCCTAGCGGCGGTGGACGCCTACATCGGCGCTACCGAGGAACGGGAGGGCGACGGCATGGAGTACGGCGGGGCCCACGTCATCGAGTCCCTCATCGCCGGAGAGGCGGTGCACCTGCGGGCCTCCGGCCACGGGACCGACTGCTACCCCCGCCGGGACATTGACACCTACATATCGCTGAAGTCGGTCAACCAGGCGTACATGTACAATCCCCGGAACGCGTACCAGAACTACGGGGTGGCCACCAACTCTTCGGAGAAGGCGCTGTTCACCTACATGGGAAAGCTGCTGCCGCACTACGGGAACGCGACCTACAGCAGCGCCGGGCAGCTGTCCCCCCTGCTCAAGGACCCCCAGCTCCGCACCATCGGCATGGGAACGAGGATCTTCCTGGGCGGCGGCGTAGGGTACGTGGCCTGGGAGGGAACGCAGTTCAAGACCAACATCCCGTACCGCAACGGGGTGCCCTCGTCGGCCGGCCGGACCCTGGCGGTCATCGGCGACCTGAGGGGCATGAGCACGGAGTTCATCCGGGCGCTCAACTTCCACGGCTACGGCATATCCATGGCCGTGGGCATAGGGGTACCCATACCCATCCTCGACCAGGACATGATGACCTGTGCGGCGAGGACCGACGAGGAGATCTACACCCCGGTGCTCGACTACGCCATCCAGTCCCGCAACCGCAAGCCCATGCTGGAGGTCAACTACGCCCAGCTGCGCAGCGGCACGGTGGAGCTGTTCGGCAAGAAGGTGAAGACCTCCTCGCTCTCCTCGTACTACAAGGCCCGGGTCATCGCCGAGCGGCTGAAGAAGATGATCGACGACAAGGAATTCACCCTCAACGCGCCGGCCGTCCCGCTGCCCACGGAGAGGGCCCAGAAGCCGCTCGAGGTCTGCTCCAGGGAGGAGGTGCTGTGATGTCCAAGCGCAAGTTCAACCTGTATTTCGTCCCCGAGCTGGTCAACGAGCCGATCACCTACATCCTGGTCAAGGACTTCGACCTCAAGTTCAACATCCTGAGGGCGGAGGTCATGGAGAAGGGGGGTCAGCTCCTGATCGAGGTCGATGGCAAACCGGCACAGATCACCAAGGGCATAGCGTACCTGCAGGGCATGGGGGTCAAGGTGGAGGAGCTCAACGAGTTCGTCACCAAGGACGAGGCCCGCTGCACCAACTGCGGGATGTGCGTGTCCGTCTGCCCGGCCGACGCCATCGAGATGGACCGCCAGGACTGGAAGGTCATCTTCCACCTGGACAAGTGCATCGCCTGCGGGCTGTGCGTGTCCTCCTGTCCTCCCCGGGCCATGAAGCTGAAGGCATGAGAAGAGAGCACTTCGAGGTCGGGGAGACCGCGGTCACCATCGTCGCCGACGATGAGTACCTGGAGGTCGCCCACGCCTCCATCTTCCGTTCCCGGGAGATCCTCCAGCGGTTCATCCGGCGGGACCCTTTTTTCCAGGTCACGCTGGAGCCGTACCCCTGCCCGGACGACGCCCCGGCGCTCATCGTCCGCATGTGCGCCTCCGCTCTAAAGGCGGGGGTCGGGCCGATGGCCGCGGTGGCCGGAGCGGTGGCCGAGCAGGCGGTCAGGGACATGCGCGAGGCCGGGGCCACCCAGGCCATCGTGGACAACGGGGGGGACATCGCCCTCCTCCTGGACCGGGAGACCAGCATCGGACTGTATGCCGGCGAGCACGTCAAGGGCCTCGGCTTCCGGTGCCCTCCCCGGGAGGGCGTCTTCGGCCTCTGCACCTCCTCGGCCACCCTCGGCCCGTCCCCCCCCTTCGGGGTGCCCG
>Ga0183100_1000568_pt1 | contig 27110 bp, 23 predicted proteins | sample Biomet2_FD_127789 | JGI IMG/M metagenome (GOLD analysis project Ga0183100, IMG submission 127789) | Microbial communities from bioreactor (seeded with anoxic lake sediment) at LBNL, California, USA - Biofuel metagenome 2 | ecosystem: Engineered > Bioreactor > Anaerobic > Unclassified ...
TGGCTTTATTTGTTAAGAAAAGCTATAATAGTTATAATATAATAATTAAAATCTTATTTTAATTATTAAGGAGGAGGATTACTATGACTGATAGGCAAGTGTCTGTATGCAACAACAATAGCAAAAAAATGGAAATTTTGCAGCAAATTTATGTTGATATGCCCTGTGGGGCAATATTGTATACGTTAGCACCTAATCCGCAGATAGTTTTTGTTAATAATTTCAGCCTTGAATTATTGGGATTCAGTTCCTTTAGTGAAATGGAAAAAGAAGGTAAAACTGCCTTGCTGGATTTTGTCCAGTATGAAGATGTTGAACTTACGAAGCCGTCAGATAGTATTTTTAAAGCAGAAAATAAGAAAATAGAACTGAAAATAATAAATAAAGCAGGGGACTTTTCCTATGCAGAAGGTAGTATTAAGCCTGTTAAGAATCATTATGGCCGCTTGTTAATGCAACTGCTATATACAGATATTACAGAACTTAAAAAGAAACAAGTGCAACTTGAAGAACAAAAAAATATTATTAGTGGTGCCAGAGAGCAGGCAGACTTAGTTATTTGGACCTATTACATTGAAGAAAAGAAAATTATAAGCGATTATGGGGAGAACAAATTATTTAGGTATACTCTTCCTGTAAAGGACGTCCCAGAGTCTTTTTTTGGCAATGGAATGATTTATCCTGCTGATGAGCCTTTTGTACGGGCAATGTTTGCAGATATTTTAGCCGGGAAACATACTGCGCAGAGCACAGCACGTTGGTTGAGTAAAAAAACAGGGGGATATTTTTGGTGTAAAGTTGTTTATAAAACAATTTTTAATGAACAGGGAAAACCCATAAAAGCTATGGGAACGGCTACGGAAGTTGGCGAAGAAAGATACCTAGCTGCTCGTTATAATGAAGAAATGGGCTTATTGGATATTATTAGCAAAAACACTTTGTACAACTTGCGCGTTAATTTGCTTACCGGGAAAATTGAGGAGTTGCGGGGGCTTTGTAGTTTCAATATTTCTCTTGGCCAAGCCAGAACGTTGCAAGATTTTTTTTCTAAAGTGTTAGACAGCATAACTACGGATGAAGATAGAGCGCAAGCTGCTAAAATTTTAAATTTGCAATATTTTATGCATAGATACGAAAAAGGATTATCAGCGTTTAGCACTGAATATGTGCGCAAATTTGATGATGGTAATGAGCGTGCTGTACATGTGGAAATCCGTTTAAGGCAAAACCCCGGGACACACCAACTTACGGCATTTTTATACGGGACTGACGTTAGTAGTGAGAAGTCAGCTCATGAACTTATAACTAAAATTACTCAAATAGATTATGAGGTTTTAGGGTTGATTGATGTAGAAACAAGAAAAGTAAGTTCTTGTTATTCCAATGGCTTGTCTGATATTGACGGCCTTTGTAGTCAAGCTGATTACTCTATTATGACACCTGCTATTTTGGAGAAAATAGTAGTGGAAAAAGAGAGAGACAATGCTTTGGATCAGATGAGTTTTAGTACTATAAAAAAAGTTTTGGAATCTAATCAAATTCATAGATGTATTTATCCTGTCTTAAATAAGGATGGTAAGATAGTTTGGAAAAAATGGGCCTTTAGTTATCTTTCAGACAAGAGGAATATGATAGTTTACTGTCGTCGTGATATAACATACGTTATGGAGGGTTTCCAACAGAAAAACAAAGAGTTAGCTAATGCATTATTAGCAGCACAACAAGCTAGTAAGGCTAAAACAGATTTTTTGTCTCGCATGAGTCATGAAATACGCACGCCAATGAATGTTATTATTGGTATGAGTACCATAGCGGCAAAATCTATTGGAAAAGATGAAGAAACAGCCGATTGTATTGCTAAAATAGGAATTTCCGCACGTTTTTTATTGCGTCTTATAAACGATATTCTAGATATGAGTAAAATAGAAAGTGGTAAAATGTTCTTGCGGAATGAGGATATTCCCTTTGCAGAATTTATAAAAGGTTTAAATGATATTTGTTATTCGCAGGCCGAGCAAAGTAATATTTGCTATGAATGCATAATTGACCATATGATGGATGATTATTATGTAGGCGATGCCGGCAAACTGCAACAGGTTCTTGTAAATATTATTTCTAACGCTATTAAATTTACACAAGAAGGCGGAAAGGTAACTTTTAGTGTTCAACAAGTACAACGGACGGCTAAGAATGCAACCATTAGATTCGTTGTTAATGATACAGGTTGCGGTATTTCAGAGGAATTTTTAGAGCATATTTTTGAACCATTTGCTCAAGAAGATGGAGGTACTACCAGTAAATACAATGGTACGGGATTGGGCCTGGCTATATCTAAAAATATTGTGGATATGATGGGAGGAAAAATCACTATTCGTTCTATCAAGGGTATAGGTTCGGAATTTGTGATTACTGTTCGGCTGGATGTAAGTGCCAAGAGCGTCCGCAAGGAAGACGAGGATATTTTACATAGCCTTGTTAATTTACGGACCTTGGTTGTAGATGATGACGTAAATGTATGTGAGCAAGCTATGGCTACTTTGCATGATATGGGGTTGCAAGCTGAGTGGGTGGATAGCGGTAGGAAAGCAATAGATAGGGTGAAGATAAAATGGGCTACTGCGCACTACTATGATATCATATTGGTAGACTGGAAAATGCCTGATATGGATGGAATCGAAACTACTAGAGAAATTCGTAAAATTGTGGGGCCTGATGTTACAATTATTATAATGACGGCTTATGAATGGGCTAATATTGAGCAGACAGCTAAAAATGTTGGTGTGAATATATTGATGGATAAACCACTTTTCAGGTCGTCTTTGGTATCTGCTTTTACAAAAGCGTTTCACTGCAAACAAAAGGAAAACCTTCCAAGTAAGGAAGAAGAATTTGATTTTACAGGCAAGCGCCTGCTTTTAGTGGAGGATCATCTTATTAATGCGGAAGTTGCTAAAAGGCTCTTAACCGGTAAAGGGTTTGTGGTCGACTGTGCAAATAACGGATTACAGGCATTAGAAATATTTACTACTATGGAAGCCGGATATTATGATGCTATCCTCATGGATATTAGAATGCCATTGATGGATGGTATTCAAGCTACGCAGGCTATCAGGCGTTTGACAAAAGAAGATTCTAAAACCATTCCAATTATAGCGATGACCGCCAACGCTTTTGAGGAAGATATAGAAAATACTAAAAGGGTAGGTATGAATGCACATCTTGCCAAACCAATAGAGCCAAAACTTTTATATCAAACTTTATACCATTTTATCTATAGCAAAAAAGATTAAAATGTAAAAAATAGCACCACAAATATTTTACTAATATTTGTGGTGCTATTTGCTAAAGCAATAGCATATTTTTGATTTTTTATTTCTATCTAACGCGAGTAAAGGTGGCAAAACGCCAGCCTATAGGAGTGTTTACGTAGGAAAAGTCTTTTGTTTCATACCTAACGACATCCATTTTATTTTTTAGTGGATTTTCTAGAATTTCGGTAGTGACTTGCAAATTTATGCTATCAGCATTTAACCGATTTACAGAAAAAGAGCTTTGACCGGCAAAAACATTTGCTCGAAGTCCGCTAGGAGCAACATAAAGTCCACCTCCAAATTCTCTGTAAGTTCGGGAATTGCCTAGAATTGAATTTGTTAAATCGGAAGTAAATACAGCATTCATTTCCCGACGCAAGTCCGACATGGTTCTGATATTTGGATAATTAACATTATAATAAATCATATACCCGGTTTCCTTTTTTTGTCGGCCATCAGTTGGTAAGGGAACAAGTCCAAACCAATTGTAAACTTTATTGGCATTGTTATAGGCTGCAATTACTTCCTCATCGGTAGGTGATTCCGCCGAGGCAAATACTGTTGAACATAGTGCAAATAAGGCCAAAATCATCATAAAGCCTCGTAAAATTTTCTTCAAAGTTACCACTCCTTATGTTTGTTTTATAGGTATATTTTACCACAAAAGAGTGGAAAAGCTATCTTTCCTTGAAAGAAACTAGGCTTTAGTTTACAATTGTTAATATAGATGAATGACTAGTTTTTGGGGACTAATTTGCAGCTGGAAAATAAATTTAAAATTGTGCTATAATAGCTATGTAGATTATACGCAAAGGGAAGGCTGTGCCTATGAATATACTTATTATAGATGGACAAGGCGGCGGTATCGGTAAGCAGCTGGTAACTGCCATTAAAAAATCTTGTGTGACAGCTAAAATTACGGCTGTTGGCACCAATAGTTTAGCTACTTCCGCTATGTTAAAAGCTGGGGCCGACAATGCGGCTACCGGCGAAAATGCAGTAGTGGTGGGATGCCGCCACGCTGATATTATAGTGGGGCCGATTGGTATTGTTATTGCCGATGCTATGTTTGGGGAAATTACTCCAACAATGGCTATAGCTGTGGGGCGTAGCCAAGCGGTACGTATTTTTGTGCCTGTTAAACAGTGTGACAATATTGTCGCAGGAGCTTTCAACCAGTCTTTGAGTAAAATCATAGATGATGTGGTTATACAGATTAACTGTCTTTAAATAGATTTAAATTTTGTGGCAGAAAATTCGTAGAAGTACCATCTGCAGAGCTAGTATATGATATACAATTAATGGATAAATATGGCGTAGAAGCGATTAGCGCCTATGGGGGAAAAAGATTGTAATGGAGCAAAAAGAAATAAAAAAACTATTGGAGCAAGTGTCTAAGGGAGAATTATCTATAGAAGATGCTACTTTAAAACTTAAAGAAGCTCCCTTTGAAGATTTAGGGTTTGCTAAGTTGGACTATCATCGTAGCCTGCGACAAGGCATAGCGGAGGTTATTTATGGTGCTGGAAAGACTCCTGAACAAATTTTTGCTATAGCTAGGGCTATGCAGGAACATGGACAAAAAACAGTATTGATTACGCGCATGGGTGCAGAGGTAGCAAAGATTGTAGGCGATAATATAAAACTCAAATATTTTGAGATGGGAAATGTTGGTATCGTTGGCGAAATGCCAATGCCGGACGGCCGAGGAAAGATTTTAGTAGCAACAGGTGGTACAAGTGATATGCAAGTAGCTGAAGAGGCGGCTCTTACAGCAGAAGCACTGGGCAATGAAGTTATTAGGCTCTATGACGTGGGTGTTGCAGGACTACACCGTTTGTTAGCTCATAAAGGTGATATTATGAGCGCCAGTGTAATTGTTGCTGTGGCAGGAATGGAAGGGGCACTTGCCAGTGTTATTGGTGGCCTTGCTTCTTGCCCGGTATTGGCAGTACCTACCAGCGTTGGATATGGGGCATCTTTTCATGGCATATCTGCCTTGTTGGCTATGTTAAACTCTTGTGCCAGCGGGGTTAGCGTTGTAAATATTGATAATGGTTTTGGGGCTGCTTATCAGGCTTCTATGATTAATCATATAGGTGTTGGGTCAAAGCAGTAAATTTTATAGGCTAAAAAAAGCATACAGGGGGACAAAAAAGCTGGCAAACAGTTTTGGTTTTGTTTGCCAGCTTTTAACAATTATTTTTCAGTAGCGTTATCTTGGCCACGTGCCTTAATTATTTCTGTAAAAATAGGAATAATAGATACTATTATAATGCCTAGAGCCACATAATGAAAATTAGTCTTGACAAAAGGGACGTTTCCAAAAAAGTACCCTGCACCTGTAAAAAGACTTACCCAAGAAATAGCCCCTATAATATTCCACATCACAAATGTGCGGTAATGCATACTACCAATCCCGGCAACAAAGGGAGCAAAAGTACGAACTATGGGAGCGAAGCGGCATAAAAAGATCGCTTTGTGGCCATGCTTATCGTAGAACTGCTCGGTTTTTTTTATGTGTTCAGGTTTAATTAGGGTGGTTTTACTGAGAAGTTTATGCCCAAATTCTTCCCCAATCCAGTAGTTGCAACTATCACCTAGGATAGCTGCGGCTAAACAAATGGTAAAGAGTGTTCCAAAATGTAGTCCACTGCTAGAGGCACTTAAAGCTCCACAGGCAAAAAGGAGAGAATCGCCGGGCAAAAAAGGAGTTACAACCAGTCCGGTTTCACAGAAAATGATGGCGAACAAAAAAAAGTAAACCCAGTAGCCGTAATTTTCCATGATCATGGGAATGTATTTGTCAAAATGCATAACGTACTCTGAAAAAACGTAAATTAAGGTTTCCATACAAAATCCTCTCTGTAATTGTTATAATGAACTATTTTACCATACTTTCTGTGTTATAATAAAGAAAATATATAAAAGTTGAACGAAAAGGAGAAAGAGATGACAGATTTGGCAAAAATCGAAGAAAAAATAGCAGAATATGCAGCAAAAGGATATGAAGTCCCTAGTAAGGATATGATTAAGACCCCAGAGCAAATAATAGGTATTCGTCAAGCGTCCAAAATTAACACAGCGGTATTAGATGCCGTTGCTGCAAAAATAAAAGCTGGCATGAGCACTGATGATATCAATACTATCGTTTATGAAAGCACTTTAGCTCATGGAGCAGTCCCGGCACCATTAAACTATGAAGGTTTTCCTAAGAGCGTATGTACTTCAATTAACGAAGAAATTTGTCATGGCATTCCGGATGCCAATGTTATTTTGAAGAGCGGTGATATTGTCAATGTAGATGTGACTACTATTTATAATGGATTTTATGGTGATGCTTCTAGGATGTTTATGATAGGTAAAGTTACACCGCAAAAGAAAAATTTAGTGCTAATTACCAAAGAATGTCTGCGGCGTGGTGTAGAAGCAGCTAAGCCTTGGCATTTTATAGGTGATATTGGAGCAGCTGTTTCTTCCTTTGCTCACAAGCATGGGTATTCTGTAGTAAAAGAATTTGGCGGGCATGGGGTAGGTTTGCAAATGCATGAAGAGCCTTTCATCAGTCACGTGGGCAAAAAAAATACAGGCATGCTTCTAGTACCGGGCATGGTTTTTACAATTGAGCCCATGATTAATATGGGCCGACCTGAGTTGTATGTAGATTCAGCAAATGATTGGACGGCCCTTACTGAAGATGGGAAACCGTCTGCACAATGGGAGCATACTATATTGATAACGGAAAGTGGTCAGGAAATTCTTACTTATTAAGGAAACAAGGCTGCCAATGCACGCAAGATAGCGGTTATGGGCAGTCTATTTATTTTCCCCAAAAGCTGCGAAATCTAGCAATTATTTCTTTTTGTGGTAAGGCTGCCGGCCAAAGTTCGCGCCCCGGGGTCTCCCTCATAGCTGCAGCCAAGTGGCTATAGAGTTCAGGGTTATTTTTACTTAAGGTTATGATTAATTTTTTCATATCTTGCCTTTGAGTATGTCCATCATAGGGGCAGGGATTTTTTAAAGGCGTCAGAGGTATTTTCTGAACGTTATCAATAATTTCATATTCACGGTAATAAATGAGTGGGCGTAGTACTGTTAGTTTGGTTCTAGTTAGGAAAGTTACAGGCAGGAAGGTCTTTTGCTGCCCGGAATTTAACAGATTTAGCAAAAAAGTTTCTACGGCATCGTCGTTGTGGTGCGCTAAGGCAATTTTATTGAAACCCAATTCACCGGCTTTGCGATTTGTAGCAGCTCTACGAAAATAGGCACAAGAAAAACAAGGAGTATTGCCCCTATTTTTCCATGCTTCCATAATATTAACTTGCTCATGATAATGCTTAAGGTTAAATTTAGTGCAAAAAGCTTCCAGTTCTTGAGCAGGAAAACTAGCACCAAACATATTGTCAACTGTGTAACAGGCTAACTCAAAGTGTACAGGAGCATGCTTTTGCACCTCAGCCAAAGCAGCAGTGAGAAACATGCTGTCTTTACCACCTGATAGTCCGATGAGAATTTTATCACCATCAGAAATCATATTAAATTCAATTAGTGCCCGCCAGAGCTTTGTTAGGTAGGCTGCTGGGATAAATGGTATTTGTGACATTATATTGTCCTTTCTATGTACCAATACATTATAGCAAAAAAAGTAGTAATCTGCTAAAATTATCTTGTAGGAAAGATAAGAGAAACGAGGAAACAATGACTAATATTTTTGATTCACTAAATAAAGAACAAACCGAAGCTGTAAGGCAAATAGCCGGACCAACATTGATTTTGGCAGGAGCCGGTTCAGGTAAAACCAAAGTTTTAACTTGCCGCATAGCACACTTATTAGAGGAAAAAGTGGCTCCATACAGTATTTTAGCTATTACTTTCACCAATAAAGCGGCTAAAGAAATGCGTCAGAGGGTAGATAAGTTGGTAGGACCTAATGCCAAAGATGTCTGGCTCTTTACGTTTCATGGTTTTTGTAATCGTATTTTGCGCAGAGAAATTGATCAGTTACCAGGCTATAGCCGTTCTTTTTCTATATATGATACTACTGATTGTAAAAATGTTTTAAAAGAAGTCCTTAAAAAATTAAATTTAGATGATAAATATTACCCCTATAACATGCTTATTTCCACTATTTCTAATGCTAAGAATGCCATGCTTGACGCACAGCAGTTTTCAGCTCAGGCAGCAGATTTTCATGCTAAAAAGGTTGCGGAAATTTATGCTGAATACGAAAAGAAACTGCTTGCCAATAATGCCTTGGATTTTGATGATTTATTATTGCTTACCATAAGGCTTTTTATTGAAAATAAGAATGTGTTAGCTAAGTATCAGCAAAAATTTGCCTATGTACTGATCGATGAGTATCAAGACACTAACCATGTACAGTACTTGTTGGCAAAGCTTTTATGTGAAAAACATCATAACTTGTGCGTGGTAGGAGATATTGACCAGAGTATATACGGTTGGCGAGGCGCGGATATTACTAATATTCTGGATTTTGAAAAGGATTATCCTGAGGCAAAAGTTGTTAAATTAGAGCAAAACTACAGGTCCACACAAGTGATTTTAGATGCTGCTAATGCTGTGATTAACAATAATACGGCCCGCAAACCCAAAAATTTGTGGACAGATAATAATAATGGCGTTCCTATTATGTATTATAGGGCCCGTGATGACCGAGATGAAGCTGATTTTGCTGTGCGGGAAATAAGAAGCATGCAAGATGAGGGCAAAAAACTAGGCGATATGGCGGTACTTTATCGTACGAATGCTCAGTCTCGTATATTTGAGGAACTCTTAGTAAAAAGTGGCTTGCCATATATTATGGTTGGTGGGCTTAAGTTTTACGACAGGAAGGAAATTAAAGATGTTTTGGCCTATTTGCGAGTATTATTTAATTTTCAGGATAACCAAGGGTTGTTACGCATTATAAATGTTCCTCGTCGTGGTATTGGGACCGCTACCATTGAAAAACTGCAGGTAATGTCTGATAGCTATGGTTGTTCTCTTTTTGAGCTTGTGACCGATCCGTTTAAACTTGCAGCTATGGGGCGTATTGCTGCTAAACTAGAAAATTTTGGAAAGACCATGACAGAACTGAAGAATATGGTTGATCAGGTAACGGTGAAAGAACTAATAGAAGCAGTAGTACAAAAAACAGGTTATCTGGAAGAATTAGAAGTGGACCGCTCTATACAGTCTGAGGGGCGCAAAGATAATATTTACGAACTCATGCGTATTGCTCAAGAATTTGCAGGGGAAGATGATGAAAACACCTTAGAGGCATTTTTAAATCACGTATCGCTAGTGGCTGACATTGATGATGCTAAATTTGCCAATGATTCGGTGACTTTAATGACACTGCATTCTTCCAAAGGATTGGAATTTCCCATAGTGTTTTTGGCCGGAATGGAAGAAGGTATGTTCCCTAGCCAGCGGAGCCTGGCTGATGAGGACGCCATTGAGGAAGAAAGACGATTGTGCTATGTAGGTATAACTAGAGCAAAGAGCAAGCTGTATTTAATGGCCGCAGCACAAAGAATGCTTTACGGTCATATTGTTATGTATCCACCATCTCGTTTCTTGCAAGAAATACCAAGGACTCTTATTGAAGTACAAAAGCCCAGACTTGTTGGTTTTGGTAGTGAGATAATTAGGCAGCAAAGCACTATGCAGCAGGTACCAAAAGCCAGCGTTGGGGGACTATCCTCTGAAATATTGAAGAACAACAAATCCACAATTTTAGGAAAGCTGGAAAAGAAAAGCAGCTTTACTCCCCAAGGAATGGGGAATATAGAAACACTTGCACCGGGAGATAAAGTGAGCCATAAAAAATGGGGCATTGGCACAGTTGTAACAGCCAAAAAAGTTGAAGAAGGACAAGAAGTAAAAGTGGCTTTCCCACAAGAGGGTGTACGTTTGATTTTGACTAAATTTGCAGTTTTACAGAAAATTTAAGGTTGTAGCCGGAGGGAGTACCCATAATGCAGGGCAAGTCTTATATTGATGTGGAGAAAAGAATAGAAAAGTTGCTATCGGAAATACGACATCATGAATATTTGTACTATGTGCAAGATATGCCGTCGGTAACTGATGCAGAGTATGATGCTCTTATAAAAGAACTTCGAGAATTAGAAAAAGCTCATCCAGAGCTAATAGTAGCCGATTCTCCTACCCAACGAGTTGGAGGACAGGCCAAAAGTGATCTTACGACCGTTAAACATATTACACCGCTGCTTAGTTTAAGTAATGCATTTTCACAAGCTGAAATGGAGGAATTTGACCGTCGTGTTCATGAAGGGCTGCCGAAAGGAACAGAGATAGAATATGTTGTAGAGCCCAAGATAGATGGTTTGGCCTGTAGCCTTATTTATGAAAAGGGAAAATTAGTAAGGGCTGCTACCCGTGGTGATGGCATTGTGGGAGAGAATGTTACGCAGAATGTACGTACTATAAAAACGGTGCCTTTAGCTTTGCACAAAGTTGATGGTGAAGAAGTTCCGGAGATATTAGATGTTAGGGGAGAGGTATATATGCCTCGACATTCTTTTATGCGTCTTAATGAAGAGCGGCAGGAAAAGGGCGAGCAGGAGTTTGCTAATCCGCGTAATGCGGCGGCAGGGTCTTTGCGTCAGCTTAACCCAGAAATTACGGCAGAACGTTCTTTAGGCTTCTTTGCTTATGGTATTGGCACAGGAGCCTTGGATTTTCATAATGCATCTATGGATTTACTGCAGAAATATGGTTTTCATACTACAGAGGGCCGTACTAAGGTAAAAACGATTAATGAGGTAAATAAATTAATAATAGCCCATGATCAGCGTAGAAAAACTTTGGCTTATGATACTGACGGTGTTGTGGTAAAGGTTAATGCTGTATGGCAGCAAAACATATTAGGCGCTACAGGGAAAGATCCACGCTGGGCAATTGCGTTTAAATTTCCGCCTGAACAGGCACAGACCAAATTGGAAGATATAGTGCTGCAGGTAGGTAGAACAGGAGTTTTAACACCGACAGCCATACTAACTCCGGTAAAATTGTCAGGAAGTACAATTAGCCGTGCTACCTTGCACAACGAAGATTTTATTGCTGAGAAGGATATTCGCATAGGAGATACAGTTGTTATAAATAAGGCAGGAGAAATTATCCCGGAAGTTTTAAGAGTTGTTTTAGAAAAGCGCACAGGTGAAGAAAAAGTCTTTACTATGCCAACCACCTGTCCTGAATGCACGTGGCCGGTAATGCGTAAAGAGGGAGAGTCCGCAGTTCGCTGCACAAATCCACATTGTCCGGCACTTGGACGGGAGGGATTAATTCATTTTGCTTCTCGTGGTGCTATGGATATAGATGGTTGTGGGCCTGCCGTTATTAATCAACTTATTGATGCTGATTTGATTAAAGATCCTAGTGATTTATACTTATTGGTTAAGGAACAATTAATAAAACTAGAGCGCAAGGGCGATAAATCTGTAGATAATTTATTAGCCGCCATTGCTGATAGTAAAAGCAGAAATTTGGATAAGTTGCTTTTTGCTTTAGGAATTCGTCATGTAGGGGCAAAAGTGGCAAGAATTTTGGCTATCAAGTATAGAAATATTGATGACCTGATGGCAGCCGGGGAAGACGAACTTAGCGCCATTCCTGATTTAGGCAAGGTTATTGCCGAAAGCGTCGTAACTTATTTTGCAGATCCTAAAAATCAAGATTTAATAGAACGCTTAAAAGAATTGGGTATCAATATGACAATGGCTGCGGATAGTAAATTGGATGAAGAGCATCCATTTTATGGTAAAACATTAGTTTTTACCGGCACTATGCCTACATTGGAAAGAGTGGCGGCACAGACGATGGCCCAGGATGTAGGGGCTAAAGTGACAAATTCTGTCAGCAAAAAAACGGACTATGTGGTTGTAGGTTCTGAAGCAGGAAGTAAACTTGCTAAAGCGGAACAATTGGGTATTACGGTAATAAATCAGGATGAATTTTTAAAATTATTAAAAAAAGAATAATATAGCCTTGAAGATGGAGGGGGGACCTAACATGGAAAAAATGCCGGTATTATTTATAGGACATGGTTCACCTATGAATGCTATTGAAGATAGTACAATAACGCGTCAATGGAAAATGTTAGGTAAATATATACCACGGCCAAAGGCTATTTTATCTATTTCGGCTCATTGGTATGCTGACGGGACTTACGTGCAGAACCTTGAGCAACCAAGGCAGATTTATGATATGTATGGGTTCCCTGTCCAGTTATATGAAATTAAATATCCTGTTGCAGGTAATGTGCTGCTATCAAAACGTGTACAGGAGTTATTGGGCACAGAAGTTAGCGTAAACAATTCTTGGGGTATAGACCATGGAACTTGGTCAGTATTGGTGCACCTATATCCTGAACATGATATTCCGGTGGTACAGTTAAGTGTAGAAAGTAGCCTTACACCGCAGGAGCAATTTGCTATTGGACAAGAATTGCAGCTTCTTCGCAGTGAAGGTATTCTAATATTGGGGAGTGGCAATATAGTGCACAATTTGGGAATGGTAGATTGGGATAACAGTGGCGGGTTTCCTTGGGCAGACTATTTTGATAAATGGGTACAGGAGAGTATTGTTGAAAAAGATGTAAAACAACTTTTTCAATATAAAAAACAACAATATGGCGGCTATGCAGTACCAACACCTGATCATCTTGTGCCTTTGTTTTATTGCCTAGGCGCAGTGGAAGCTACTCAGTATGATTTGCGTATTATAAACGATGTTCGCGTATTGGGAAGTATGTCCATGACTAGCTATCTGTTCACAGATAAAAAATAATATTGTATTGGGAATAATTGTATTTATAAAAGGGGAAAGAGCATAGAACAAGAAAATCGTCGTTTTTTGGACGATGATTTTTTGTTCTATGCTCTTTTGTTTCTAAAGAACATTGTAATAAGGCTGGGTAAAATATGGATAATTTACTATTTTTTATAACTAATGCTGGATTAATATTAAAAAAAGAGCTTTTCTATAGTTAAACCCGATATAACAGCTACAAAAGTAGTAACAAGTCCTGGCCGAATGTAACTGTGATTGATTGCATATTTTCCGATTTTTGTAGTTCCTGTTCTATCGAAGGCAACCCCGGCTAGAAGTACGCCTGTCGAAGGAATAAGAAAATAACCACACACTGCGGGAAATATGGCTGCAAGGGTAGTACCTGGAATTCCAAGGGCAATGCCTAAAGGCATCAATGCACCAACAGTAGCTCCCTGACTATGTGTAATTGCAGAAACTAGGAATAATGCCAAAGCAAAATAGCCCGGGTGATCGGCAACAACATCTTTTACTACCGATTTTATAAATGGCAAGTTAGATGCAATAAGGGTATCACTCATCCAAGCCAGTCCAAATACTGTGACGACTCCCATCATACCGGCCTTGAACACTGTTCCTGAGATAATTTTATTTACATCAACATTACAAGCCATAACAATAACGCAGGAGATAACTAACATAACAATCTCTATCATTGGCGTCATAGATACTTTAATTATTTTCCCGCTTGCTGTTATAACATCGGGACGCATCCATGAAAAGGTCCCTAAGAGAACTACAAGAATTGCACCAAATATAAAAAGAAATACAGATAGTTTAGCACCTTTTTTTTCGGCAAGGAGGTTTTGTTCTTGTTGAGAGATATCATTCATTATGTTATTTTTTATTCTTTCAAGATATTCAGGATCTTCTTCTAGCTCTTTTCCCATTTTGCGTACAGAAAAGGCTCCTGCTGCGAGCCCAATAAGTGTTGAAGGAATGACCATGGCTAAAAGTTGAAACAGTGATACACCTAATGGGGCTAGCAAACTTGCCATAGCTACAGTAGCGGCAGAAATAGGCGAGGATGGTACTGCATGTTGTGATGCTATAACTGATATAGAAATTGGCCTTTCCGGTCTTATTTTGGCATCGCGGGCGACTTCCGAGATAACTGGCAAAACATTATACAGTACATTGCCTGTTCCTGCCATAAAGGTAAATATCCAAGCAATTAATGGAGCCATAAAAGTAATGTGACTTGGATGTTTTCTTAGCAGCTGTTCGGCCTTTTTTATTAAGAATTGCATACCTCCGGCTGCTTGTAATGTGCTTGCTGCTAAAACAACAGACATCATTATGAGCATTACATCAATTGGAGGATTAGCTGGAGCCAATTTGAAAAAGAACATTAAAATAGCTAGGCCTAATCCTCCAACCATGCCAAAGAATACACCGCCATAACGTGCACCTAAAATCATCATTAATAAAACTAATATAAATTCCATAAAAAACATATAGAATTCCCCCTCATAATATATAATGTTTCAAAAAAACATTTACATTTTTATCAATTCGTTTGTTTTTTTATCAAGTGAGCTTTTAGCTAGGTTTACATAATCTATTCGTTTTGTTAAAGATTTTTCATCTCGTTTTAATTGTTTTTTTATTTGTGCCAGTTGCTGTTTTACTTCAGCTGGGTTTGAGCCTCCTTCTGTTTTTTTACCGCTAACATTTAGCAGGGGATTGAGTGCATTCATGATTTGTTCGTTAGTTAAATTTGTTTGCTTTTGAAATAGCTTTTCGTATGATTTATTAATTATCTCTTTATCTATTTCATCTGATCTTTTATTATTAACAATCATATAATTTACAATATTTGCAACTATTTCATGTGCGGCTCTGAAAGAGATCCCATCATAACGAACAAAATAGTTTGCAAGTTCGGTGACTGAACAGAAATTTTCTTGAGCTTTTTTTAACATTTCTTCTTTTTTGACTTTCAAAGTTTTTACGGTTACAATGGACAACTTTAATATTGCTTCTACTTCTTGTAGAGCTGACCAATAGTATTTTATTGATTCACAGCTAATATCTCTGGCATGAGTATATGGTGTGTTCTTTAATGCACTAAAAACAGAAATATAAAATGCTTCCAAATGGGCGGCTTTTGATTTTATATGTTCTAGGGTAATCGGGTTCTTCTTTTGTGGCATGATGCTGCTACAAGCTGCTACACTGTCATCAACTTCAACATAATTAAATTCGGGCGTTGACCAAATATATAAATCCTGTGCTAGGCGACTCAAATTATTTGCCATAATAGAGAAACCACTGATAATCTCTATAACATAATCACGTGATGCTACGCAATCAATTGAGTTGGGTACGGGCTTATTGAAACCTAATAAAGCTGCTGTGGTCTCACGATTAATGGGGAAAGATGTAGAGGCCATAGCACAGCCTCCCAGAGGGCAAATATTTAAGGAGTAAAACGCATTGCTTATTCTTGTATAATCACGCTCAAGCGCGTTTAGTATTGCGGAACAATAATGTGCCATTGTTATTGGCTCTGAGGGCTGGAGATGTGTATATCCGGAAAATACAGTTTTAGTGTTAGTTTCAGCAAATGCTAAAAGGCTATTTCTTAGTTCATTTAATAATACGCATAATTTAAAATAGTAAGTCCTGCTATCAATGCGGGCAAGAGTCGCAATCATATCGTTTCTGCTGCGCCCGGTATGCTGCTGACCACCAACATCAATGCCGGTTTTCTTTATTAAATAGCGTTCCATATTAAAATACAAGTCTTCTACATCGGGAGTAATTTCAAATTTAGGCTTACTTTGCATTTGTGAAATCTCTTGCGTTACTTTTAAAATTTTACTTGCTACCTCTTTTTTGATGATGCCTTCTTCTTCCAGCATTATGACATGTGCACGATTAATGTCAACAATTGTTTGGTAAGATCTTTGTAAATCGGTTTCAATTGCCGGTCGAAATAAGTATTCAACTAATTCTGGTGCTGGCGGCTTGGAAATTTTCCCTCTTTTTATTATGGTCACTTTAAACCCCTCCGTTTAAAATATTACCGCATAACGTACTTATGTAAGTATGTCCGTACATTTATTGGCAAAAAAATTATATCATTACAATTTAAAGAATGCAATCACAAAATATGTTAGCAAATTAACATGTTTTGTGATTGCATGGATGAAAAAAATGTAATATTTTCTTGTAAAACTCATTTTGTTTCAAAAAAAAGCTTGCAGCGATCACCGCGAAAAAGACCTTTTGCAATTAGGTAGGGTCTGCCGGTTATATCTAAACAATTTTTTTCGACTAATAGGGCAGGCTTTTCCTTACTAACCTCAAGGATTTTAGATTCTTTATATGTCAGAGTTACCGGTTCAATTGTTGTCTCAAATTTCAAAATATTAACATTGTAATTTTCAGCGAGAATATCAAAAATTCTTATTTTTAAATCCTTGTCAAGGAGTCCGGGGAATTTTTTTTCAGGAATAAAAAGTGTTTCTATAGCCACTGGTTCATCATTGAAATAACGTAGTCTAACAATTTTATATATCAACTCCGTATTAGTAAGAGATAAACGCTCGGCTATGGACTCACTTGGTGAAATTATTTTGGCAGATAAAACTTTATGTTTATCACCAAATTGCTCTGGATAGCAAAAATTTACTGTGAAATCAGTCCGAAATTTGGGGGCAGATACAAAGGTTCCTTTGCCTTTATCGCGCACAAGTATACCATCTCTGACTAACTCTAATACGGCTTGACGTACCGTAGCGCGGCTAATTTTGTATTGGTCAACGAAATCTATTTCAGTGGGGATTCGTTCGCCGACCTTCCAAGTCCCTTTTTTTATTTCTCCTAAAATAATTTCTTTTAGTTGATAGTATAAAGGTATTCCCGTTTTTTTATTTAATACCATTTCATAGGCTCCTATCAATAGATTGTGTAAAAGTTTACTAATCAAATTATAACATTAAATACAGTAATAAACATACTAAATGTTATATTGGATTAATCACAATATATTTATATCATAGAGAAATGGTAAAACTACTCTTCTAAAAATATTATAAATTGAGAAAATAATTGTAAACGCTTAAATCTTCGGTTAATTCCGGATGAAAAGCCGTGACCAGCATCCGATTTTGTTTTGCTGCTACGATCTTCCCATCGTGTTTTGCTATTACTTCCGTGGTATCACTTACAGATATAATTTGCGGGGCTCTGATAAAAAGCATGCTAATAGGGGTGAAATTAATAGAGGGTACTAGTTTTTGACATTCAAAACTATTTAATTGACTGCCATAAGCATTACGCCGGACAGTTATATCCATGACGGATAAATGTGGCTTTTCGCCTTCTATTTCTTTAGCTAGTAATATAAGTCCTGCACAGGTTCCCCAAACAGGCATACCTGATAGTATAAGCTCACGTAATTTGATATTTAATCCTGTACTAGTTAGTAATTTGCCTATAGTTGTGCTTTCGCCGCCAGGGATAATTAAACGATTGACCATTGCTAATTCATCTGCGGTTTTTACAAGTATGGGTTTTATACCTGCTATTTTTTGCAATGCTTGAAGGTGTTCTGCAAAGGAGCCCTGTAAAGCAAGTACGCCTATTGTTTCCATATTTTACCAACCTCGTTTAGCAAAGTTTTGTTCTTCTGGAATCTCAGTAATTTCAATTCCCTTCATGGCTTCTCCTAAATCAGAGGATACTTCAGCTAATACTTTTGGATCTTGATAATAACTGACTGCCATAACAATTGCTTTAGCGCGTTTTACTGGATTGTCGCTGCGAAAGATTCCTGAGCCAACAAAGACGCCATTGCTGCCTAGCTGCATCATAAGCGCGGCATCGGCGGGAGTAGCGATGCCTCCTGCGGCAAAATTCACAACAGGTAGCTCACCGGTTTTTGCTACTTGCGCAACTAGTTCGTAAGGGGCGCCGTGTTCTTTGGCAAATGTCATCCATTCGGCAGGTGGTAAATTTGTTAATTGATGTATTTCATTTGTTATGACACGCATGTGACGTACTGCTTCTACAACATTACCGGTGCCAGCTTCTCCTTTAGTACGAATCATAGAGGCTCCTTCTCCAATACGGCGTAATGCCTCTCCTAAATCACGAGCACCACAAACAAAAGGGATTTTAAAGGCGTGTTTATCAATATGGTATCGGTTATCCGCAGGTGTTAATACTTCGCTTTCATCGATATAATCAACTTGTAAGGCCTCCAGTATTTGTGCTTCAACAAAATGACCAATTCTAACTTTAGCCATGACAGGAATACTCACAGCCATTTTTATTTCATTAATCATTTTGGGATCGCTCATACGGGCTACACCTCCCTCTTTTCGAATATCAGAGGGAACTCTCTCCAAGGCCATAACTGCAACAGCACCGGCTTCTTCTGCAATTTTCGCTTCTTTAACATTAGTTACGTCCATTATTACGCCACCTTTTAACATACGGGCTAAATCTTTGTTTAATTTTGCTATATCAGTCATATTAATTCCTCCTAAGGTATGTTTAGTATTTCTTTATACTATGGGTGTTATTGTATAGTAAAAAGTGACTGTTTAAAATATGCAGTTTACACTTTTTTTATAGGGACAGTTTGGATGCTTTATATATACTCTCTTTTGGTATCCTAATTTAATATTTGGCAGTGCAAAAGGCAGTTAAGATTTGTCCAACACGCATTTTTTGTGGTATAATTTATGAGTTATTAAGTAGCTGCATTATTGCTTTTTCAACAAATGAGTAAATAGGATGGTGAGATTATGAAAGTTACAGCTAAGGAAGTTAAGCATATTGCTAATTTATCCCGCTTAACAGTTCCAGATAGTGAAATGGAAAAATTTACCGAGCAATTCAATCAAATCCTTAATTATGCGGATATTTTGCAAGAATTGGATACTAATGGAATTGTGCCGACTCCGTACGTATTGCCTATTAGCAATGTATTACGCGAGGATATAGCAGTGGAAGGTGTCAGTCACGAGGATGCCCTACTAAATGCGCCGGATGTACATAATGGCGGCTTTAAAGTACCTAGAGTAATCGAATAAGAGGGGGATTAAAGTGGATTTATATAAAAGTTCAGCTCATGAACTCCATGAGAAACTAGTTAAAAAAGAAATTAGTTCCGTAGAATTAACCAATAGCGTATATAACAGGATTGACCAAGTAGAAAAGGATGTAAAAGCGTATTTAACGTTGGATAGAGAAAACGCCTTAGGTCAGGCTGCAAAAGTAGATAAAATGCTAGCTAATGGTGAAAAAATAGCGCCTTTAGCAGGAATTCCGGGAGCTATTAAGGATAATATTTCAACAAAGGGACTGAGAACTACTTGTTCTTCAAAAATGTTGGAACATTTTACACCAATTTATGACGCTCATGTTATCCAAAAATTGCGTGCCGACGAGGCCATTTTTTTGGGTAAAACTAATATGGATGAGTTTGCCATGGGTTCTACAACTGAGACATCCTATTTTCAAACTACCCACAATCCTTGGAATTTAGAGAGAGTACCTGGCGGTTCATCGGGTGGAAGTGCGGCAGCAGTTGTAGCAGGAGAGGCTATTTGGGCTTTGGGGTCTGATACAGGCGGATCAATTCGCCAACCAGCTTCTTTCACCGGTTGTGTAGGTATAAAACCAACTTATGGTCGCGTTTCTCGTTATGGTTGTGTGGCTTTTGCTTCATCACTTGACCAAATTGGGCCCATTACTCGTGACGTTACTGATGCGGCTACGGTACTAAATACTATTTGCGGTGTGTGTACTATGGATTCAACTTCACTTCATGAAGATGTTCCTGATTTTACAAAGGCGCTAACTACCGATGTTAAGGGCTTGCGTATTGGTGTACCTAAAGAATATTATGCAGCGGGACTTGATCCCAAGGTTGATGGCGTGCTGAAAAAAGCCTTGGCTGATTATGAAGCTATGGGTGCTGAAATCGTTGATGTATCTTTACCACATACAGAATATGCAGTAATAACATATTATATTATTGCTCCTGCTGAAGCTTCTGCAAACTTAGCTAGGTTTGACGGTGTTCGCTATGGCTATCGCAATATGAAGGCTACTTCTGCTCCGGAAATGACTACCGCAAGCAGAACTGAGGGGTTTGGCGCTGAGGTTAAACGTCGTATTATGCTTGGAACTTATGTATTAAGTTCGGGATATTATGATGCTTATTATTTAAAAGCTATGCAAGTGCGGACTTTGATCCGTCAAGATTTTGCTAAAGCTTTTGAACAGTGTGATGTTTTGCTAACTCCTACTTCTCCCGTTGTCGCATATCCTATTGATGGTAAAATGGATCCATTAGCTATTTATTTATTGGATGTATGTACGATACCGGTTAATTTAGCGGGATTGCCGGGTATTTCTGTTCCTGCAGGATTCGTTGATGGTATGCCTGTTGGTATGCAACTAATTGGTAAAGTTTTGGATGAGGAAACCGTATTGCGTGCTGCTTATGCTTTTGAACAGTCTCATGACTACCATAAAGTTATGGCACCATTGGGGGGTAAATGATCATGAAAAACTATATTACAGTTGTAGGGCTGGAAGTCCATGCAGAATTAAAAACTAAATCCAAAGCTTTTTGTTCCTGTTCAACCTCTTTTGGCAGTGAGCCTAATACTCATGTCTGCCCAGTATGTCTTGGTATGCCTGGGGCTTTGCCGGTATTAAATAAGCAGGTGGTAGAGTTTGCTATTCGAACAGGACTAGCTGTTAATTGCGATATTCAAAAATTCAATAAGTTTGATCGTAAAAATTATTTTTATCCTGATTTATCAAAAAACTATCAGATTTCCCAATTTGATAAGCCTATTTGTTTAGGTGGCCATATTGATATTCATGTTGGAAAAAAACAGAAACGCATTGGCATTACTCGTATTCATATGGAAGAGGATGCAGGTAAATTGGTACATTCAGGTTCTACTATTAAGACGTCGGATTCTTCTGCTGTGGATTATAATAGAGCGGGAGTGCCACTTATTGAAATTGTTTCCGAACCTGATATGCGCAGCGCTGCTGAAGCAAGAGCCTATTTAGAAAAATTAAAAGCAATTTTGGAATATATTGATGTTTGCGATTGTAAAATGCAAGAGGGTAGCATTCGTTGCGATGCTAATATTTCCGTAATGCCTGAAGATGCTAAAGAGTTTGGTACACGTGCTGAAATTAAAAATCTTAATTCTTTCCGTGCCTTAGAACGTGCCATTGATTATGAAGTGGAAAGGCAAATTGAACTTATTGAAGATGGTGGACATGTGGTACAGGAAACTCGTACATGGGATGATGGCCAGGGCATGACATTTTCTATGCGGTCTAAAGAAGAGGCTCATGACTATCGTTATTTCCCGGAGCCGGATTTAGTGCCTGTAGAAATTGATGATGCATGGATAGAAAGAGTTAGGGGCGAATTGCCGGAATTACCTACTGCTAGACAAGCTCGTTTAATGAGTGAAAAAGGGTTGCAGGAATATGATGCAGAGAATATTGTCGCTACTAAAGCCATGGCCCAATATTTTGACGATGCAGCAAAACACACTGATGATGCCAAGGGATTGGCTAATTGGTTATTAGGTGATGTTTCAGCGTACTTGAATAATGAAAATATTGAAATTGACAAGTTTCCCGTTACCCCTGCACATTTGGGAGAATTGGTGACCTTAATTAAAAAAGGTGTTCTATCCAGCAAACTAGCCAAAAAAGTTTTTGTGGAAATGGTTAAAGCGGATAAGGCACCAAAAGACTTGGTTAAGGAATTAGGATTAGAGCAGGTTAGCGACAGCAATGAATTGCAAAAAATGGTTGATGAAACCTTGGCGGAAAATCCTCAATCAATAGCAGATTTTAAAGCTGGAAAAGACAGGGCAGTGGGTTTCTTGGTTGGTCAAATAATGAAAAAATCTCGTGGTAAAGCTAACCCGGCTATGATTAATGAGATGCTTTTAAAAAAATTAAAGGAATAGCTTAGTTTGCCAATAAGGCTTTTGAAAGCGACTATGTTGTAACATATTTTTGCGCAAGATGCCTACCTTAGTTCAAGAGGATAAAGGCTCATTTTAAAGAGGAGGGCTGTCTGGTTAATATGAGATGGCCCTCTTAATGTTTTATTATTAGGTAATATAGTAATGTAAAAAGGAGTGAAAAAAATGGACCCAAGGTTTAGGAAATTCGCTAAAAATCTTATTAACTATTCTATAAATTTACAATCAGGAGAAAAACTTCTCCTTGAGGTTACTGATTCAGGTATTCCACTGGCACAGGCTCTAATAGAAGAAGCTTATGCGGTTGGGGGGATACCATTTCTTACTGTAAAGAACAGCAGCCTACAAAGGGTTTTGATTTCAGGATGTTCACAGGCACAAATTGAACAAATTGCTGGCTATGAGGCTGAACGGATGCGTGCTATGGACGCTTATATTTCTGTTAGAGCTGCCGAAAACGTCAGCGAAATGTCTGATGTCCCGGCCGAAAAAATGCGCATATTTCAAACATACTGGAATGACCCTGTGCATAGTAAAATACGTGTCCCAAGGACAAAGTGGTGCGTTATGCGCTATCCTAACGCAGCCATGAGTCAGTTAGCCAATATGAGCACGGAAGCCTTTGAAAATTTTTATTTTGATGTTTGTACTTTAGACTATGCTAAAATGGCTGATGCTATGACGCCATTAGTTGAACTTATGCAGCAGACTGATAAGGTCCATATTAAAGGACCGGGAACAGACTTAATGTTTTCAATTAAAGGTGTGGCTGCGATAAAATGTGCAGGCGAATGCAACATACCTGACGGAGAAGTATATACAGCTCCCATTAGGAACAGTGTTAATGGTAAGTTAGCTTATAATTGCCCAGCAGTTTATCAAGGGGTTACCTATGAGAATATTGAATTTACCTTTGAGGATGGTAAAATTGTTAAAGCAAAAGCTAATAACACAGAGCAAATAAATCAAGTCCTTGATACGGATGAGGGAGCACGTCATATTGGAGAATTTGCTTTTGGGCTAAACCCATATATCCTAACGGCCATGAAAGACACATTATTTGATGAAAAAATTTGTGGAAGTTTTCATTTTACCCCAGGGAATTGTTATGAAGAGGCCCCGAATGGCAATGTTTCCGCAATTCACTGGGATTTAGTCTGCATACAAAGGGCAGAATACGGTGGAGGGGAAATATATTTTGATGATGTCTTGATTCGTAAAGACGGGTTATTCGTTATTGATGAATTAAAGGGGTTAAATCCTGAAAATCTCATGACTACAAAATAAGATACAAAATTTTTTTTACGGTGCATACTTTTCTAAGTATGCACTTTTTTAGCATTGCTCCATAAATTCATGTCATAAAGAAACACTATTTTTGACATGAATTCAACATATATTATTAGTAACATAAACATAGGGAAGTTGACCAACTGGTCAGAAAAAGTAAAAGGAGTGGTTATAATGTTAATAAAAAAAATACAAAGGTTAGTTTCAGCATTGGTTTTGGTAGGATTCGTAGGTTCTACTGCTTTAACAATTAGCGCCGAGGCTTCACCTCAACACCCTGAAAACCATCAAGAAGAAATATATAGACAGCATAAAAATGAAATGTTTCAGCATAGAAAAGATGAACAACGCAGGCACCAGCAAGAAGAAAGAAGTGCTCATCACCGTGGACCTGGACCGGAAAGACATGACGAAGAAAGTCATAGCGACACAGGGAATTTAGTTACCGGACTAATTATTGGCGGTGTTATTGGGGCAATAGTTGCCAATAACAGTTGATTTGAAAATAGACCGAAGACATAAAAAGCAGAGATTCTCTATTCGGGGAAATCTCTGCTTTTTGCTTACAATAAAATAATATAATTAATATATCTATGCTTTATTTATTTACAAAAATAGTGATTTTAATAAAAGCCATTCTCTTTTCTCCGCCATTATGTTATATTTAAACAATAGTAACATGATGTAATAATCTATTGCGGATGGGTGGTTTTTGTTATGAAAGAAATGGCCTATGAAGAAAAGAGTCGAGAGCATCAGGGTACGGCAACATCGTTAAATTCCTTAACTATAATCTGTCCTATTTGTGGTAAGGAATTTGTTTGCAACAAGAGATATCATACCTATAAAGCTTATACGGAACATAAGATTTGTTATTATTGTTCCTATAGTTGTTTTAACAAGAGACCTAAGGCAAAAGGCAAAAGTTAAAAAGGTTATTTTTATAAACGTGTTCTATTAAGAAACTATTTCAAGATTATTGCTATTATTTTATATTACTAAAAGGAAAAGCGACCATGAGAAATATCATGGTCGCTTTCTTATTGTGATAAAAACTTATTTAATTAAAGACATACCAAGCCTAATCGCTTTTTCGTTTACTTCTTCTGTCCCTTTAGGTACACGATTTAGAACGGCTTTGATAATAGAAGCTTCGGATACGAGACCGGTAAGTTTGACAATGGCTCCCAAGGCGATAATATTAGCAAATAAAGCTTTGCCTAATTCTGTTTTCGCGGAATGGGTTATAGGCAGCTCCAATACTTTGCCTTTGAAAGAAGCGGGCAGTTCCTTCACAAAGAGGCTGTCAGTTACTAAGATTCCTGCGTCGCTTAAGTCATCAACATATTTTTTAGCTGCTTCCTGACTCATAACCAAAACTAAATTCGGTTTGGTTACCTTAGGAAAATAGATTGCTGCATCGGAAATAATGACTTCTGATTTACTAGAGCCACCCCTTGCTTCAGGGCCATAAGACTGAGATTGAATAGCTAATTTGCCATTTAATAATGCGGCTTCTGCCAAAATGATGCCGGCTAAAATTAATCCTTGCCCGCCGGAACCTGATAAACGCAATTCTTGTTTCATGTTATTTGCCCCCTTTAGCAGCAGCGATTAATGCATCATAGGCTTCCGTATATTCTTGTGCATCTTTAACTTCATAAAGAACGCCAATAGGGAATTTAACCAATTTGTCCTCATCACTTAATTTTTCATAAGCGATGACTGGCAAGCCGTGGTCACGCTGCCATTTCATCATATCGGCAGGACCACCCATTTTATTTTGTCGGCCATAGGAAGTAGGACAAGCAGAAACTACTTCAATTAGGCTGAACCCCTTGTGTGCGATACCCTTGGCAATTAAATCCGTAGTCATTTGCGCGTGGAAGGTAGTAGAGCGGCCTACAAAAGTTGCTCCGGCAGCTTTTACCAACTCGGCAACATTGAAATCACGTTCAATTGTACCGTAAGGCGCGGTAGTCGCTTTGGCATGTACAGGAGTCATTGGTGAGTATTGACCACCGGTCATACCATAAATACTGTTATTATAAAGAACTACGGTCATATCAATATTTCTGCGAGCAGCGTGAATTAAGTGATTACCGCCAATGGCAGTAGCGTCTCCATCTCCGGTTACTACAATAACAGTCAATCTAGGATCTGCTAATTTGACGCCTGTTGCAACGGGAAGAGCTCTTCCGTGGGCGGAATGCACCGTGTTAAAATCCAAGTAGCCGCTGGCACGTGATGAGCAGCCTATGCCGGAAACGACAGCAACTTCGTCTTTACTTAGGGAAAGCTTATCAATGGCTTTGACAATACAGCCTGTGACAACGCCATGACCGCAGCCTGGGCACCAAATATGAGGCAAGCGACCAGGACGGAAATATTCATTTATTAATTTTTCCATACTCATGTTATTTACCTCCTATTTAAATGTTTCTTTAATTTTAGCCAGCAATTGGTCTGGAGTTGCTGGTTCGTTATTATAAACGCCATAAGAAGTCACCGGTATCTTACCTGCAATTACACGTTCAACTTCTTCGACATACTGTCCGTAATTTAATTCATGCACAATAACATGCTTTACTTGTGTCGCTAAAGCTTTAATTTGTTTCTCAGCAAAAGGCCAAATGGTAATTGGACGAACAAGTCCGACTTTTATTCCTTCGGAACGAGCCATATTGACTGCTTCGTACACAGCACGAGCAGCACCACCAAAAGCAATGACAGCATATTCTGCATCATCCATTTTGAAGTTTTCTACTTCAACGATATCATCAAGGTGATTGTATAGTTTATCATGCAACCGATTTGTGGATTCTACAGTAGCTTTAGGACTACCATTGGGGAATCCTGTATCATCGTGAATCAACCCAGTTACATGCCAACGATATCCACTGCCAAAAGGAGGCATTGCCGGGACCAAAGATTCATCTGTAGCATAGGCTTTAAAGTCTTCAGGTTTGCAAGTAGGTTGTTTACGTTCAGGCTGAGGAATTGCATCATAATTATCAGGCAATTCAATCTTTTCACGCATGTGGCCGATGACCTCATCCATTAGAAGAATTACAGGAACACGGTATTTTTCACTAAGAGCATAGGCACGCATTGTTAAATCAAAACATTCAGGAACGCTGCCTGGAGTCAGTGCAATTAACCAATGATCGCCGTGGGTACCCCAACGTGCCTGCATAATATCTCCTTGGGAAGGGGAAGTAGGCTGACCGGTTGAAGGGCCAACGCGTTGTACATTAACGATTACAATAGGGATTTCTGCTATACAAGCATAACCTAGTAATTCTTGTTTTAGCGAAAAGCCCGGACCACTAGTGGCCGTCATAACTTTTTTGCCGGTCAAGGAAGCACCGATAACGGCACCAATACTGGCAATTTCATCTTCCATTTGAATAAATTTACCACCGATTTTAGGTAGTTTTTTAGCAAGATCTTCAGCAATTTCGGTAGAAGGGGTAATAGGATAGCCACCAAAAAATTTACAGCCGGCAGCAATAGCACCTTCAACGACAGCTTGATTACCTTGCAAGAGCAAAATTCTTGACATGAGTTTGTCACTCCTTTACTATTTTTCTACAAAAATTGCGTAGTCTGGGCAGCGAAGTTCGCATTGACCACATTTAATGCATTTTTCTTCGTCGAC
>Ga0183100_1000570_pt1 | contig 26993 bp, 28 predicted proteins | sample Biomet2_FD_127789 | JGI IMG/M metagenome (GOLD analysis project Ga0183100, IMG submission 127789) | Microbial communities from bioreactor (seeded with anoxic lake sediment) at LBNL, California, USA - Biofuel metagenome 2 | ecosystem: Engineered > Bioreactor > Anaerobic > Unclassified ...
TGCGCGCTTTTTTTATTTGCAGTTTTAGTGCAAGAGCTTTTCTTTTTCCTCTTCGAATTCTTCGGCAGTGATCACTCCTTTGTCGAGAAGCGATTGATAAACCAAAAGGGTTTCAGCGCTCTCTTTTTCCTCTTTCAGCGATTTCTTTCCACCACCAAGCAAAAGGATCAAACCGATGATTTCGATAAGTGAAGCGGCAAGAAACACAAAGAGCGCCGGGGTAAAGATTAGGGTGGTCACCGTGCATCCCTTAACGGTGATTAACAACTGAATCGCTAGGTAGACCAAGGTAACCCCATAAGGCAAAAGCGGGAAGACTTTGCCCATCTTTTCGAAAATGGAGGGGACAAAGACGGCCAAAACGCCGAGGCCGACAATAGCCCCGCCCAAAAACATGAAAAGGAAGACTTCCGTGAAAGCCGCCCCGTTCATTTGGAGATAGCCCTGGGACGCCAAGAGAAGTAGATCGCCCAAGAACTCGCCACCGCCCACCGCGATGGCGGTCACCGGGAAGAGAAGGTTGGGGCGAAACTTGCCGGTCAGAAGATGGAACAAGGTACGAAAGCCGAAAAACCCTAACCACAGGGATTCCAGCAAGGTGAAGATACCCGAGAAAATCCCAATGGTCAGAGCAATGCCATCCGGGAAGACGGAGAAAAAGGTCATGAAGGATAAGACGAGGAGGGCCACCGCGGCGAGAATGGCCGCCAGAGAGCTCACGAAAAACAGGCGACGTTTCTTGCTAGGGCTGCCACCAGCCTTGACAAAACCATCGTCTTCGCAACAGGAATGCTTAGCTTCTTTGGGCTTTATTTCTTCGACCGGCTTCTCCGTCGAATTCGTTTGGTTCTCTTCCATAAAAAGCTCCCTATCTGCGGCCATTTTATCATGAAGCAAAAAACATTACGAAGAAATTATGCCGTCAATGAAAAACAAAAAGCGCCCAGTCACAGGTAACTTGCCTCGAGGGGTAAGGCTGTCAACCGGACGCTTTATTTAAGATCAGGCAGCAGAGAAGACGACACGATAAACGTCGGCTTTAACGTCGGCCGTCATGGCGTAGGAAACACCCGCAGTTACATTAAAGGCCACCGTGGAATCGGCGCCGACGACTTTGTTAGCCGTTGTTGAGGAAACGAAAGTCGGATCCGCTAGGGTAAGTTCGTTGTGGGCCGAGTCGACGACCTTGAGCGTTCCCACGTTTTCGGCCGCCTCGACCATGGCTTCGCCATAGAAACTAACGGTCCCGTTGCTCGGAGCGGTAAAAACAAGCGCGTCTCCAGCGAGGAGAGTAAGAGCCATCGATCCGTATTTGAAGGCCTCACCGGCCACGGTTCGATCGCCTTTGGTCGAGAAGAAGGATCCGAGAGTGCCTAGAAGGGCATAATCGCCGAACAGAGCACCGTCACTGACAATGCCCGGAGCCCAATCCATCGGTTGGAAAATGTCTTTATCGACGGCGGCTAAGGAGAAAGGCGAAGGGGCCACTACTTTGACGTTGTTCTCATCATAGTTGACGGTCAAGGCGGTGAGGGTACAGTTGGAACTGGACCCAATCCAGTACTCGCCGGCTTCCGGAAGATTGCAGGCGAGGTTTACCGCGACGGCAGCCGATGTCCCCGTCGTTCCACTGATGGTGCCAACGGCGCGGGCCAGGAAGGTCACGCCACTAATGGTTTTCTCAGCGACGTACAGGTTGCGTATGTTGCCAGCGCTACCGCTCTTGAAGGTTAAAGAAAGATCGCCGGCTCCTGGGATAGAGAACTTCAAAACATGAGTCGGGACCGCTTCGAGGAAGGTTGTTGAGCCACCCAGTTTAATTTGGTTTTTCGCTCCATCGATGCTTCCGCCCACGAGGGTAAAGAAACCATCGCTCAAGGCATCGCCGGAAGTCACTAACAAGCTGGCAGTAGCGGTTTTGGCCACCATATTAATTGAGGGGGCACTGCTCGATGAGGAGCTGGACGAAGACTCACTAGAGCTGGAAGAGCTCTCGCTGGAACTTGACGAGCTTTCGCTGGAGCTGGACGAGCTTTCGCTGGAGCTGGACGAGCTGGACGAAGACTCACTGCTCGAGGAAGAACTGGATGAGGATTCGGAACTGGAAGAACTGGAAGCGGAACTTTCAGAAGAGACTTCCTGACTAGATGAGGTGGCACTCGATATGGCACCGCTGCTTTTTGCTTCTGAGGTCGAGTTGTCGATCTTAGAATTGGAGGACGTGGTAAAGCCGCAAGCGGCTAACACAGCCGCCGAAAGCCCCATGATGATGACTTTGTAAAATATTCTCTTGGTCATCTTGTATACATCTCCTGTTTGCTTATTGTAAGCCCTTTCATTTTTTCTTACAACAAGGGAGGGGCGAATTGTGTCGGCGGACCAAATAACTAAATTTCTTGTTATTCTTCCGCTTTTTCGATGCTTATACTTAAGTGTCAAAGCACTGGGTAAATCTGACATGGCCAAAACCACCCGTTTTTTAGCGTTCGGATACGTGTGCCTGCTCTTGTGTGCATGCTCTTTTAATGATTGCCTTCCCTTAGAGAGTTCCGAAACCGAGGAACTGCCATCCCAGCCAATCATTGGAAAACTTGCCAACCCAACGGATATCGGAGCGGAAGGAATCTACGCCGCTCCCAAAGCTTCGAATGAGGCTGATGGCTCAAAAGAAAAACCATATTCGCTTTCCTCGGCCATTGGGAAGATCAAACCGGAACAGCACCTTTTTCTCTTAGGCGGCACCTACAAGGTCTATTTCCCGATTCTCGTCGACGATTCCACCGACCTTTTCCCAGCCAAAAATGAAAGCGAAACGAAAACGCTGATGCCGGCAATCAATGAGGACGGGACCGAACAAAGCGTGGTGTTCGATTGCTCGGAAATGGGTTTTGGCTCCTCCAACCGTGGCCTCAGTTTCAACACGGAATGGTGGCACGTTAAAGATTTTGAGCTCAAAGGCGCCGGAGATAACGGCGTCTACGTCGGAGGCGACCACAACATCATCGAAAACCTGAATATCCATGATTGCATGGATTCCGGTTTGCAGCTCGGGCGCAAAAACAGCTCTTGCGCCACGCTTGACAGTTGGCCCACGGACAACCTCATAAAAAATTGCACTTCGCACGATAACCACGACCCGACCGGAGAGGATTCCGACGGTTTCGCCTGCAAACTAACGACAGGCTATGGCAACATTTTCGATGGTTGCATTTCATATAACAACGTTGATGACGGTTGGGATCTCTATGCCAAAGCCGAGACCGGACCCATCGGACCGGTTACCATTCAGAACTGCGTTTCTTTCAATAACGGAATCACTTCCTACGGGGTGGGGACCGCGAATTCCGACGGCAATGGTTTTAAGCTAGGCGGCGAGGTGATTCCCGTTAACCACATAGTCAAAAACTGCCTCGCTTTCAACAATTTGGCCCATGGCTTTACCGACAACTCCAACCCAGGGACCATTTCCCTCGAGAATTGCACTTCCTACAACAACGGCACGCGGGACTGGGATTGCGGGAATATCAATCTTTGCCGCGATACGGCCACCTCGTACAACTCCTTTAAGAACATTCTTTCCTTCTGCGAGGGCAATAAGACCTCTCCGATCACTGACAAAACCACTTTGGCGAACTCCAAGGATGAGTACAAAGGCAACGCGGCTTACTCCGTGTTCTATTACGGGTTGGCCCAACTCCGTTTCTCGGAAATCGAGGCCTGCGACTATAGCGTGGAGGCTCTCCGGGGAACCCTGATAACGGAGACCATCAGCAACCCGTTTATCAACACCCAGACTCCGCAGATCCAAGCTTCCAAAGGCGTAAGCGCCTCCGAACATCCCAACATCCATAACTTGCTAAGAGCCGCCGATGGTTCGGTCAAACTGGGCGATTTCATGAAGCTCAAAGCCACGTCGCCTTTCTATGGCATGGGGGAGAACGGAAGCCCCTTGGGTTGCGACCTCAGTGGGGAGGTTAAATAGCCATGAGCAAACCAACCCTGCTTTTCCTTGCCGTGGCGACCTTAGGCTTCGGCTTTCTCGACGGACCTTCTCGGATTCCTGCCGAAGAAACTCCCATGTTTGCCATCAGCGCCGCGGATGATGGAAAATGCCAAGCCGCCCTCGACCTCCTGAATCTCAACGTCGACACCAATAACATCGTGAGCAGTTTCCGTCTCCCGTTCATCGGCCAATACAACACATCCATAGCCTGGGCCAGCAGCAACACCGCCGTCATAGCAATTGTAAAAGACCCCGTCGGCCCAGTAGCCTCCGTCGTAAGATCCAGCGAAGCGGTCACGGTCACCTTGACGGCCACCGCCACCCTCGTTGGCAGTCAATCCGCGACCAAAGACTTTGAAATGACTGTGTTAAAAAAAGGCGGAGGTTCCTCTTCGGAAATGGCCTTGGCCATGAATGAGGACTTTTCTTCCTACGAAAGCGGAATCGAGTTATCCAATTACTTTAAGTGGACCTGCTCGGCGAGCGAAGCGGACTCGGCTTATCCGGTCGACCAATTAGATGGCAATTTCAATGAAATGCCCTCGGATAAAATTCTAAAAATCCTCAGTACCCGTACCTCTTCGAGCACCAGTTACACTCGCGCGATTAACGTGAAAAGTGCCGCTTCCCCGGATGGGGCCGTTCTCGAAGGGGATTTTCTCGTCAGTGGGAGCACGAATGGCGTCAACCTCGAATTCCTGAGCAATGGTTCGGTCGTGGCCGGCGTTTCTTTCTCCACCGCGGCGAACTCCTATTATCAGTCCGGCTCGTACACGAAAGCCCTGGCCCCGAAAACCTCTTCTAGCGATCCCGACATTGAGGCCAAACCGGCGGAGGAGGGCGTTTGGGAACATTTTAGGATGACTTTTAAGCCTTCCAACGGCCGCCTCATTTACGAGCTTTATGACTGGAACAGCGCCTCCTACCTTAATCTCGTGACAGGCGGCACCACCTATTACGAAGGCTCGGGCATCACGAGCGGATCCAAAGGCGACGTCAACGGTTTCCGCATCACCGCCCTCAAAGGCTCGCAGTTCGGCGCCACATATCTCGCCAATCTCAAACTCGATGTCCTAGCGAATCTGCCAAAGGGCAACCCCACGAACCATAACCGAGCTGACGGTCTCGGACCGATCAGCAACTTCGATCCGTCCCTTTTCGCCATTCATGGTCAGACCATCAGCGGCCTCAATCCGGATTTCGTGGCCCCCAACCGCTTCAATCCTTCGAAGCTTTACGTCAAAGGCACCGATTACTCGCTCACCACTGTCGAGGGGCCGGAAGAAGACGAGGCCAAATCCTACGTTTACACTTTCACGCTTCTAGCGACTGGCGAAACGAAAACCGTCACCCAAACGGTCTATTTCTCGGATCAAGGAAGCCAAGCCACCATATCGGGTTTCAAATCCTCTTATCTTAAAATCCACAAAACACTGGTGAACGGATCTTGGACCCAAGACGGCTATTACCTCACCCTCAGCGGTTCCGTTTTCCGCGGGGATGGCACGCTTCATTACCTCGTTCTCGCCAAAGAGAGCCCCCTTCCCACTTCCTCGGAGGTGATTTCTGGTTCCTCTGCCATCGCCGGTTATGTCGTTTCCGGTTATGGCCCCATCTCGACCCATGAGTTTGCTTTCGATTCGGGACTCATTCCGGCCTTTGGAGAATACGATGTTTACGCCCTCATGGAAAACCTTAATGGCCTAACCGAAATCTACGCCTCAAATGGCATTTCGACGGTCGTCAATATCGCTACCTGCCAAGACTTCCAAGATATGACGAGCAATTTCGATACCCTCACTTCGGTTTTCCGGCTTACGACCGATCTCGACTTTTCTTCCTATTATTGGAATTTCGATGATGCCAAACGCATATTTAAAGGCACAATCGATGGAGAAGGGCATACCGTCAAGAACCTCACGATGTCCACGACTTCTTCTACCACCAAACCGAGTCTTTTCTATGAGTTCGATGGTACCATCAAGAACATCATTTTCGAAAACGTGCATCTATCGGGGTACACCGACGTGGGTATCCTTGGAGGCAACAGTTATGGCTGCACCGTCACGAATGTCTATTTCAACGCCTGCACCGTCGATGAGGAAAACTCACTAACCGGCGGGGACGGCTACTTTGGCATTGCTCTAGGAAGAGGCCGGGGCGGAACCTGCGATTTCACGAACGTCAGCGTCGATGGGGCCTTTCTCCAAGGGTCCCAGCATCTGGGTTTGTTGGTGGGCGGACTCACTTCCGGCGCCACTATGAACGCCAGCGGAATCTACGCTTCCGGGACCGCCGAAACCGACGGGGCCCATGAAGGCTTCCTCGCCAGGAATCAAGGCGGGACCCTGACGGTGACCAATTCGATCATCCGGCTAAACATCCGGAGCGGCAAAAAGGAAATCGGCGCCGTGGTGGGCAAAAATGAAGTGGGTGGCAAGGTGAATGCCGACCGCCTAATTACGAGTCTCAAGATCAAAGAAATGACTCAACCGACCTATTTCGGCCAGTTCCTGGGCTCAGATGCCAACGCTACCGGCAGCGGAGGCAAAACCTTCGCCTACACTGGCACCAACATCTATTACGTCGCCAATGATTATTCGGAAATCGGGGACAACATTGTTCCCATCCCCGTGGCCATCACGCTAGGAACCGCCATGCCGGCCCAAGAGACCTATGCCAAGAAATTTTGGGAGACCAAAACATTCCTACGCGATCTCGATGTCGCTAGAACCTTTTCCTACGACGAAGGAACGGGTTGGCCGGTCCTTAAACCCGTCAGCAAGGACGAGTTAACCCTTCAAGCCACGGACTTCTCCTTCTGGGTGGCGGCCATCGATATGGAGGAACTTCCCGGAAGCCATTACGCCCTCTATAAGGCCAATAACGTCTACGTTTGTCTCTCCGACACGGAAAAAACGAAAATTCCGGCCGAGGATTTGTCGAAATTCGAACAAGCGAAAGCCGCCTATGAGGCGATGACTGAACTCATCGCCGTCATCGGAGAAGGTTTTTAGGAGAAAGACCTATGACAAAACTCATAAGAAAAGCCTTTCTCCTCACCTCATTATTTTTCCTCGCTTCCTGCGGACCCGTTTCTTCGAATGGTGGAAGCTCATCAACCGCCACGGATTCCTCTTCGATCACCGAGGGTCAATCGTCAGATTCAAGTTCTAGTGTTACGAATTCCTCCGCTTCCACGAGTTCGTCTATTGATTCCAATTCATCGAATGATTTGAACCTCGAAAGATACTTCGGCGTTCTGCTCACTGACACCCCTTTCACCTTGGTGAGGCGCCTTTTGACCGTGACGAAGGGCACGACGGTTTATAAGACACTCAGCCACCGAGAAGAAATCGACTTGACCCACTCCATCGAACGGGTCTACGAAAACAAAACCATCGTGGCGGGTTTCGAGGACAATGATGACTACGTGACGTCGAGCAGCGAAGTGTACACCACCCCCGATTGGATTTACACCAAGAGCAACGACAACAAATATCACCTGAGCGTTCCGACGCAGACCCCTGTCTTCGCCCCCTACCATCTCCCCTACGACTACACCCAAGCCTCCGAGGTGACTCTTTCTTATCAAGGCTTCAAAGCCCTGCTCGGCGGAAAAGTTTCCTCTGACCATTTGGCCGCCTTCACAAAAGCGGATCGGCTTAACGGAGTCACCGATTTTTCCTTTGAGGCAACGATGGGAAAAACGGAGGGAACCCCCAAACTTGAAGCCTTCGTGTTCTCCTACACCCAAGAATCCTATGAGGTGACGATCTCGTTCACCGTTTCCTCGGACCCCCTCTCGATAACCCTGCCGACCGTCGGCTAAAAGAAAAGCGCGCCTTTCCGGACGCGCTCGTTAGCGGTTTATTTGATTTTCAGTTCGCCTTTGATGTCGCGACTCGGATCGCAATCGCCGAACGTCGGGCACTCCCCTTCGCTGCAGGTCAACTCGGCAAGGCGCCGAGCCCGCGGAATGAAGGTTCGAATCTCTTCACTGTTGTAACCAACTTGGATTCGGTGGTCATCCACGATAATGGGGCGACGAAGGATTGAAGGATTCCTCCGGATGAAGTCAATGAGTTGGCTGACGGTCATATTGTCGAAATCGATGTGATTTTGCGAAACTATTTTGCTCCGAGGGGAAATGATGTCATCGGTTCCGTTCTCCGATTTGGAGATGACTTCGCGAAGGTCATCGACAGAAAGCTCGTGGGAAAAGATATCCTTTTGTTCATAAGGAATTTTTTGGTCATCGAACCATTTTTTTACTTTGCGGCAGCTGGCGCAGCTGGGTGAATAGAATATTTTTATCATACGGCTGAATTGTAGCACGCAAGTGTCCATATCTTATAGGAAAAATCGCATTTTTCGGTTAAAAAGGCCGAATGAATAAATTGAAGAAAGCCCTAAAGGTTTTATAATGGACTCTCGAGGTATCAACCATGCAACGCATATTATCCGGAATCAAGCCCACGGGAGAACTCACTCTTGGCAATTATATTGGGGCTTTGCGGCATTTTAAGGATTTCCAAGACCGCGGAGAGGTTTTTATCTTCATCGCGGATTTGCATGCGTTGACGCTACCGATTGACCCTCTCGTTCTAAATAACAATTCCCGGGACATTGCCGCTTTCTATCTCGCGAGTGGCCTTGACCCCAAGAAATGCACTATTTTCCTGCAGTCTACCGTCCCGGCTCACGCCGAACTCAACGCCATCCTTCAGAACTACCTCTACATGGGCGAATTAAAGAGAATGACTCAATTCAAAGACAAATGCTCGAAGATGAATGATGAACAGATTGGCCTCGGGATTTTCGCGTATCCGGTCCTCATGGCCGCCGACATCCTTCTCTACGACGCCAACATCGTCCCGGTCGGGGAGGATCAAGTCCAACACGTCGAGATCACCCGCGACCTCGTCCACCGCTTTAACACGCGCTACGGGGACATCCTCGTGATGCCCAAAGCCGAAGTCACGAAGGTCGGCGCTCGCATCATGTCCCTCACCGATCCGAGCAAGAAAATGTCCAAATCCGATCCGAAAGGAGACATCTTCCTTAAGGATCCTTTGCCTCTTATCCGCAAGAAGATCATGTCTGCTGTCACAGATTCCGGGAGCGAGATCAAATTCGATCCCGAGAACAAACCTGGCATCGCCAATCTTTTGACCATTTACGCCGCTCTCAAGGAAACGACCCCCGAAGAGGCCGCGAAGATTTTTGCCGGATACCGCTATGGCGATTTCAAGAAAGCCGTGGCCGACGCGGTTGAGGAAGAGCTCGCCCCGTTCAAGACCCGCTACGAGAAAATCATCGCCGATAAATCCTATGTTTCCGTTCTGGAAGAGGGCGCCAAGAAAGCCGGCCTCATCGCCGACAAAACCCTCCACCGCGTTCAAAAAGCCGTCGGACTCCTCCAACTTAATGACTAGGCACCTCATTGCCATCGATGTCGACGGAACCCTCCTCAATGAGGGGGGCCATCTTTCGGCTTTGACTAAACACGTCCTCCGCCACCGACAAAGTCTTGGGGACGTCATCGTCCTCGCCTCGGGGCGGCCTTGGAGAAGCCTGCGCGCCTTTTACGAGGAGCTTGGGCTGACCGGGCCCGTAGTCTGCTACAACGGGGCCCTCGTCTTTAGTCCAATCGACAATTGCTGCCACCCCTTAGAGAAACGGCTTTCCGCCGCGGCTTTGCGGTCGGTGGTAGACAGTAAGTCAAGCCTCATCGAATCCATGATGTGCGAAACTCCAGAAACCATCTACCTTGATAAGGAAGAACCTTTTCTCACCCGCTATTTCCCTCTCGACCATCAGAAAATCATTAAAGGCCCTCTTGACCAAATCCTTAAGGAGGACCCCTTCACCGCCCTCTTCAAGGTAAAGGACGAGAATAGCGACTTCCTCCACCAAGCTCTCGAAAAGTATCCTCCTATGCGCTTTCGCCATTGGCGGGGGGTCCCCTACGCCGAGGCCTATTGCGATGGAGTCGACAAGGGAAGCGCCATCCGTTACATCATGCAACAACTCGGATTCCAGAAAGATGAAGTGATAGCTTTTGGTGACAGCGACAACGACTATGAAATGCTCTCCCTCGCCGGAAACGCTTTTGCCATGGAGGGGGGACGGTCTCCGCTTCTGCTTCACGCATTTCCGCACACAAAAAAGGGTAACGACTACGATGGGGTAGCCCTTACCCTTCTTGATCTTCTCGGATAACTACTTCACGCCTAAGCCTTTGCGAAGGGCTTTCGAGAGAGCCAAAACCTGATCATACAGGCCTTCTTTTTTCTCGGCGACCGCTTCGACGTAGAACTTGCATTTGGGTTCGGTTCCGCTCGGGCGGATGGCGATCCAAGAGCCGTTAGAGAGCAAGAGTTTAACCACTTCCGCTTTCGGAAGGGCGATCGGTTCTTTCGTCCCGTCCGCGTGGGTGATGAAACCCGTGGCGTAATCCTGCACTTCCGTGACGGCAATTTTCATAACATCTTTCGGAGGGTTCGCGTGGAGGCCTTTCATGATCTGCGCCATTTCGCTCGCGCCTTCGCTTCCAACGAATTCCACGGAATCGGTATAAGCTTCGTGGTAGCCGAATTTCTGCTCGAGGTTATCAAACGCCACGTCGAGAGGGATGCCCTTCCGGAAATACCATAGGGCCATTTCGCAATAGAGCAGGATGGCCTGAATGCCGTCTTTGTCGCGCACGAAAGGTGCGATTAGGCAGCCATAGCTCTCTTCATAACCGAATTCAAAATGAGGACCGGCCCCGAGTTGCTCATAATGGTGGATCCGCTCCCCGATGTATTTGAAGCCCGTCAGGAACGATTCGACGGCAAGGCCGTAGCTCTTGGCGATTTTGCGACCGAGGTCCGAGGTGACGATGGTGTCGTAAAGAACGCCGTTGGAACTAAGGGTGCCGAGACGCTTTCTTTCTTGGAAAATGTAGTCCATCAGTAAGGCCCCCGACTGATTGCCGGTGAACCTTTCGTAAGTGCCCTTGCTCGAAAGATAGGCAAGACCGCAGCGGTCGCCGTCGGGATCGGTCATCACGATAAAGTTGGCTTTGTATTGGTTGGCTAGTTTTAGCGGCTCAATGAAAGCTTCGGCGGTTTCGGGGTTGGGTGACAAAGTCCCGCCAAAATCCGGATCGTGGGTGCATTGGCTCATGACGGGGATGACCTCGTATCCGCAGGTCTTGAAGACTCGCATGGCGTTTTCGTAAGAGGTGCCATGTTGCGGGGTGTAGATGATCTTGAAAGCCTTCTTGTCGAGGTTAGGGTTGATCTGAATGGAAAGAACGTCTTTGACGTAGGAGTCGTCGATCTCTTCCTGCAACTGGATGGTTTCGCCCGGAACGATGGCTTTATTCGAGGAAACGACGAGCTCGTCAGGAAGCGAAGAGATAATGTCGAGAAGGGGCTGAATCTGTTCCGGTACCAATTGGCAGCCGGTCTCATCGTAAACTTTGTAGCCGTTATATTGTTTTGGGTTATGGCTCGCCGTGATCATAATGCCACCGGCGGCGTGAAGATAACGGACGGCATAGGAAAGCTCGGGGGTCGGGCGAAGGGAGTCAAAGATGTAGGCCTTGAGTCCTTCCTCATTGAGTAACCTAGCGCACTCGAGAGTGAATTCTCTCGAGAAATGGCGGTTATCGTGGCTGATGACGACGCCTCGCTTGGCGGCATCGGGTAACTTTTTGAGAAGAAACCTTCCGAAGGCGATCGTGGCTTTTTTGACCGTGAAGAAATTCATCCGGTTCGTCCCGGGGCCGATGATGCCCCGCATGCCGGCGGTCCCAAATTCGATATCGCGGAAAAAGGCGTCGTCCCGCTGCTCTTTGCTCATGTGACGAAGTATTTCTTTGTCCTCAGGCTCAACTTCAGGAGAAGCCAGCCAGCGATCGTAATTGTTCTGAACAATATCCATACTTTTAGAGGTTCTCCTTTCCTAATTTATCCAGTATAGCCTGTTCTTCTTCATTTAATGACGAAACGAAGGTTTTGCCGCTTAAGGGGGCGAGAACGCCGCTCAATTTGCCAAACGTGATCTCGTGGGCTCGCAAGAACTGGTAATCGAGGCCATAGACGGAACGGAATTTGCGATTGTCGAGGTAGTTCCCGTATTTGCCATCCCCGAGGATCGGATGGCCGATCGAGGCGAGATGGACGCGGATTTGATGGGTCCGCCCTGTATAGAGGACACATTCGAGAAGCGTGCAATGGGGGAAACGCTTAATCGGCTCATAGGAGGTTTTGGCTTCCTTGCCGCCTTCAGAGAGAGGGGTCACGGTCACGAGGCCGGATTCGCTGTTCTTTTTGAGGGGTTTTTCGATGAGGCCGCCCTGTTCCACCACACCATCGACCAAGGCCCAGTATTTTTTAGAAATGTCCTCGCGGTCCTTGAAGATGGTCTCGAGGTCTTTGAGCGCGGCGTCGGTCTTCGCGAAAATGACGAGTCCCGAGGTGTTCCGATCCAGCCGATGGGCCGGGGAAGGCACAAAGGCGTGGTTCACGGGGTCGAACTGATCCTTGAAATAGAGGTAGTCCAAGACCTTTTGGGTCAAGGTGTTCCTTTTCTCCTTCTCGTCGCCATAAACGAGCAAGCCCGAAGGCTTGTCGACGATGAGGACATTGTCGTCTTCGTAGGCAATCCCGTAAGGGAAGGGCTTCTTCTCCGCAAGGCGCGGGTGTTTGAAATCCTCCAGCTGCTGATCGGTCACGTACAGGCGGACGACGTCTCCAGCCTGAAGGACATAGTCCTTGTGAACCCAATGCCCATTGGCTTTGATGTCTTTTCTCCGGAAAGCCTTGTAGATGAATCCAAGGGGAGCGTCTCCGAGGTATTTTCGAACGAATTTTTCGGCTTTTTGGCCGGCATCAACCGGCAAAATCACGATTTCTTTCATTGTGAGGAGATTATACCATAAGGCAGGATTGAAAAAGGCGATGAAGACCTCTATAATTTCCGTTGCCACGTAAAACGTGGAGGAATACCCAAGTGGCTGAAGGGGCGGGCTTGGAAAGCTCGTAGGCTCTTAACCGGGCGCAAGGGTTCGACTCCCTTTTCCTCCGCCAGGTGACAAACGGCTCGGCTATGCCGGGCTTTTTTTATTGGAAACAACTAATCGTGGTTCAAAGAAGGGCGAGAATCGCATAATAACCGAAACCGACAAGAATGCTAATGCAATTGGCAGATAAAGTTAAGGGAATAAGCTCCCATTTCTTGCCCTCGAGCAAGAGGTAGAAACCGCTTTCGATAATAATGACGAGCGCTTCGCCTAACAAGAAAACCAGATTATAGGAGGAACCGATGACGTTCCCGAGCCCAAGAAGGGTGTAATTTAGGGTCAGATTGGTCGCTAAATTTATGAAAATGCACCCAATAATGAACTTCTTGGTGCGAAAACCGAACAAAAGGAAAAAACCAAGTTCGACGACGACAGTTAAGAGCGCCCCACCAAAAATGATGAGATGATTCACGGTTTGCGAGGGCCTTTTGCTTTCTCTTTTATCAAGAGGGCAGTCAGAATGCCCACGGTGGCGACGAGAACCACGCAAATGATGATCCAGGGCAGGATGCTGGTACCCGAGGAGAAAATCGTGGGGCTGGCCCCCGAAGGAATGACCGAGGGTTCCGAAGAAGATGTAGGAATGCTGTAGGGAGCAACGTCAAGAATGAGTCCGTTCATTTGTTTTTCCTCTTTTTAATTATAATAACAATGCCAACGACCACGCCGACCACCGCCAAAACAATCGCCCCAATGAAAACGTAAGGAAGAAGCATGACCGTCGGGGCCACATCAAGAGTGTTCATTGGTCTGTTCCTTTCGCGGGAAAAAGTCCATTCTCGCTTCTTTTTTTAACGCCCAAGAACAATAGAGGAGGGTCGCTGTGTTTACGACTATCAGGATCGGGGCGAGATATGACTGAAAAGGCAAAAGGCTCTTGAGAGAGAAACCGAAGATGTAGCCAACGAAGAGAAAGGCGGCCAACAAACCGAAGCCAAAACCCAAGTGCCTCGGCATAGCCCGTCGCACGAATTCCATAGTGAGAGCCATGAGAAGATTCACTCCGACCACCCCAAGGAGAGAAACGAAAGCAAGGCTTGGGAAGAAGACGCAGACGAAACTAAGAACCCCGGAAACGAGAATCAAGGGCAAGCCGCCAATAAAATCGAGAACAAATCCACCGCTGAACTTTCCGATAAACACGGCGATCGCCGTCAAGAGGGCCGGATAAGTGGCGCTGCTCGTCCAGGTGTTGTTGTTATAGGGGCCAAAGAAGCCGCGAAGAAACACTCCGAGGACGATAAATATCAGAGGGATCAACAAAGATTTTTCTTTTCCTTTTTCTGGTACGAAAAGAAAATCGATTTTCTCATAACGGAGGAAGCAACTGAAGACGGTCAACAAGACGAAGAGGCCCAGAAGTATGAAAAACATATAGGAATTCGCAAAAGACAAAGCCAACCCAAGGCCCAAAGAGCCAAAGGAAATGAAGACGCCTAGCGGAGCGGCTTTCTTGGATTTTTCTAAAATAACGGTTCCATCGCAAACGTGAAACAGTGCATTCCCTAACCCTAACAAAATGATCGCGGTAATCGCCTCAGGAATCAGAGCCCCGAGCATAACCAAAAGGCAGCCGATGGCTCCGAGGTATTTGAGGTTTTTGTACTTCTCAAAAATGGCGCCAAGCACCGGCTGAGGCAAGAAGGCCAAGGCATCATAACCGACGGTCAAGAGGGCCAAACCCTCCGGAGAAATGGCTAACGATTTAAAGGAGACGACAACGTAAACGGAAAAGAAATCGACGAAAAAATGCAAAAGGGAGGGAATCCAAAACTCTTTTTTCATTACTTTCATTTTACCCTAAAGATTAAAAAAATAACGCAAAAAAAAGACTCAATGAATCTTTGAGCAAGAAAAAAGCCCCGCAATCAGGCGGGGCCATCGAAGGAGAAGTTATTTTTTCGGAGTCTCGGGCGCTGATCCGCTTTTCGGGGCGGTCGAGGTGGTTTCCACCACTTCGGGCTGTGTAACCGCGGCGGATTGGCTGAGAACCTGTAAGCGTTGGGCGCGGCGAAGGGCTCTTTCGTCATTGACGTCGCTCTTCTTCGCGTAATGGTTCAAGGTTATCAAGGCAACGAGAACGGCCACGAGAATGATGATGACGCCGACCCAGCGGAGAGAAAGGGTCGTTTTGCTCCATGTGGCGAAACCGTTTTGCCAATCCAGCAACCAGTTGGAATACTCGCCGGTCGCGCTCAGATGGGGGGCGACGTAATCGGCGCAGATGCCAAGGACCACGAAGAAGAGACCGAGGGCAGCGATAAAACCTTCAAGAGAAATCCAGGTTATCTCGCCTTTAGTCAGTTTTTTAGTCTTCTTGCTTTCTTCTTCCATGAGTGACACCTCCATTTATTATAGCTAATTAGGCCTTCGGCAAACCGGTCTTCGGATCAATTTCCGTCACGTTTTCGCCAAAATCCAAGGGCGCGGCTTTCGCAGCGGTCGGAGCGGTTTTGGTGGCATCAGGAACAATCTTGTTGCCGTTCTTCTGCGCATCGGCGACGAGTTCGTTAACCACTGGGACATAAATGGCACGGAAATCGGGTTCGACGAGACGGACGTAATCGGCGATTTGGGCCTGAGTGGCCTTGATGACATCGCCGAAATTCTTGCCAGCCGGGAGATCGCGATGGCCGGTCATGTAGTCCACGAGCATGAAGACCGTGTCCTGCATAGACATATAGACGCCGTCGGTGATGTGACTATTTTGACGAATGCCGGCGATGAAGCCGATGATTTCCTGAATATCGTTTCCGATGAAGCGGCTCGAGGCGGTTTCCTCACCTTTGGCCTCTTGACGGGCTTGGTTATAGTCGCCGAAGAACTTCACAAGATCATTGACGAGCGTCATGTAGGCGACTCCGCGATAGAGCTTTTCTTCGGCTTTGTCGCAGTGTTCGACTGTGGTGACATCGAGGCCTTGCTTATGGCCATCGCCAAGGATGCCCATAATCATCGCTTCGACGTTTTCGTGAATCGGCAAAACGCCTTTATAGATGGACAAATGCTGGGCGTGATCGACGCGGAGGCCATCATCGGCCAACTTCAAAACGGTGCTGGAATCGCCATAGATATCAGCGTAGAAATCGCGGATAAGCTTTTCGAGCTTCGGTCCGGATTCCTGGCTGTGGTCAATAATATTCTTGAGGGGAGTCGGCTGCTCGAGCTCGACGAGAATCGAGCGTTTCTTCTCTTTGAAGAGCTCAACGTCGTACTTGTCTTTCGGGAGACAGTACTCCATGGTGTCGCGAATCACGACCTTGTAATGGACGAGCGTGGCGATGACTTCGGAAATCTGATTCATATAACTGCTTCCTTCTTTCTTTTTGGTGAGATGCTATTTCTCCTCCAAAGGGTAGACATAGCTTTCCAAATCATAGAAGTTCTTGATAATGTGGGCGGCGTGCTTTTTGACTTCCGGGCGGGAATGTTCCATGCAGAAGGACTGCTCCTTCCAAGCCTCGAACATCGAGATATCATTGCCGGAATCTCCAACAACTAGAACATTATCGCGAGGTATCTTGTTGTAATCAAGATAAAACTCGATGCCGTCTTTCTTTGAGCAGCCTTTAGGGCTGATTTCGATAAGTTGGTTAATCCACGAAAACTCGGCATTCGGGTATTTGAGCCGCAAAACTTTGTTGGCTTCCTTAGCGTCCACGATTTTTTCTTTCGATAAACCGAAGAGGATCATGACCTTGTAGACCTCGCCCGCTTCGAGCTCCTCGTAGAACACCTTATCGCTCCGGATCCAGGGGTCGCGGTAGGTTCCTAGGGTGATCTCATAAATGAAATAAAGGATGTTGGTCATGTGACTCACGTCGGTGCGGGTGAAAACGAGATTCCGCTTCCGGCTCATAAGCAAAACCATCGGAGGGTTGTAGTCCCGCCGAATATCGGAAAGGAGGCTTTTCAGCTCCTCGCGATCGAAAGACGTCGATTTGATGAGTTTCTCTTGGCTATAAACCACACTGCCATTGCAGCAGACAAAATCAGCGTCAATGCCGGTTTTGCGTTTGAATTTCCCGGTGATGTATTGGTTACGACCCGTCACCAAAAGCAACTTGCCACCGTCGGAAATGAAGCGTTCCAGAAAGCGTTTGCTCCGTTGGCAAATCATGGAAATCCTCTTCTTGGGGTAGAAGAGGGTGCCATCCAAATCCGTCGCGATAACCTTGATCATGTAAAAGTATTGTACTCTTTTAACGAAGTTAAATTAAAAAAAATAAAAAGGGGCCGAAGCCCCTTTGTCGCAGGAATGGTTTTACTTGCGTTCAGGAAGGAGTTTGTTTTCCGCCTGAATGACGCCATAGCCGCCTTCGAAACGCTTATAGGCGACCGAGACCTCTTCGTCATCGCTGTCGAGATAAATGAAGAAGCTGTGGCCGAGAGCGTCCATGCGAGTGATGGCCTCGTCGAGAGTCATCGGCTCGAGATAAATCGATTTGGTGCGGACGAGCTGTTCGTTTTCGGGTTCGTCTTCTTCTTTGAAGTTCTCGAAGGCGATGGAACGGCCAAGCCCCTCGGTGTTTTTGCTTCTTTCCATGCGGGTCTTCAAATGGCGCATCTGAGCTTCGAGCTTATCGATGGCAAGATCCACGGCGGCATAGAGATCGTTGTCGCGCACCTCGGTGCGGAAGTCCATTTCTTTGGTGAAGATCGTGATTTCGACTTTGTCGCCGACTTTATAGGCGCTCACCACTGCTCGGCAAAGCACCTCGTCGTTAATGATGAAGTACTTATCCATCCGGTGAAGCTTTTTTTGGATGTCATCACGAATAGCATCGGTGACTTGAATGTTCTTCCCGACGATTTGGTATTTCATACCTATGTACTCCTTGGGCACTGTTGGCCCTTCTCTACTTACATTTTAGCCGAAGGAAGGAAAAGATAAAGATTTATGGACGATTTTACCAATAAACATCGAAAGAATTTTTTCTTATCCCGACTTGGAACGCCCTTGAAAGCTATAATTACCCTGTCGAAAAAGAAAACAATGAATAAAAAAAGCGTCGCCACCTTTCGGAAACTCGTTAGGTTTTTTGCCATGGCCGCCGTGGCCCTCGCCATCGCAGGCGTTCTATTGGTTTTCCTCGCCACTCCAAAGCCAAAAGTCCTCGACATAATTCTCACCGCCGCGATTGCCCTCGCCGTGGTGGCTTACGAAACGGTTTTGGCGATAAAAACGAACCGTTCCCCCAAAACCCTGGCCGGCCTTTCTATCACCTATCACATCATTTCCATCGGCCTCGCCTTTGTGGCTTGGTTTTTTGTTTGGCTTTTAGCTGTCTTAACAGGAGTTCTTTCGGCCGGGAGTCTTCTCCCGTCGGGGTCGTCCCTCCTCTCTAGCCAAGTCAGCTCAAGCGGTTCAGCCGGCACTTCGATTGCTCCAGGAATGGCCGGCGCCATAGCAACGTTTTTTGCTCTTTACACCATTAGCGCCATCCTGTTTCTCTTGCTCGGATCGGCCAAGATCGTCTTCTCCTTTCTCTATCTGCAAAACCACGAGAAATGGAAAAAGGCTTTTATCGTCTTCGGGATCTCCGCAACCGTTTTGTTGTTCCTCGCCATTCTTTTCCTTAGCCTCGCCATGGCCTTCCTAAGCAGCGTCCAGTCCGGTTTTTTGCCCCCGGTCTTCGTGCCCTCTCTCCTTGGTGGTTCTCTTCTCTTGCTTTTCATCGCTCAAGATTTGGCCTTCTTCTCCAGCCCCGAGATGAATTTTTCCTTCGAAGACGGGATGACCCAAAAAGAGCAATAAAAAACGCGAGAAGTTATCTCGCGTTTGGTTAAACAACAATCTATTTGTGGGTCTTGAAGAATTTTTTGAGAACGTCCACTTTATCGAGATGCTCCCAAGGCAAATCAAGATCAGGGCGTCCGAAGGCGCCGTAATTGGTGGTGTCGGCGTATTTGAAGTTCGGCTTGGTGAGATGAAACTGGCTGATGATCGCGCCGGGCCGGGCGTCGAAGAATTTGTGGATGGCCTCAAGAATCGACTCGTCGGAGACGTGTTTGGTCCCGAAGGTGCTGATGCCAATGGACATTGGATCCGCCACGCCGATAGCGTAGCTAAGCTGGACCTCGAGCCGGTCAGCGGCTCCCGCCGCGACGAGGTTCTTGGCGATGTAACGGGCAAAATAGGAAGCCGAACGGTCGACCTTGGAGGGGTCTTTTCCGCTGAAGGAACCACCGCCGTGTCTGGCAGTTCCGCCATAGGTGTCGACGATGAGCTTACGGCCGGTCAAGCCGGTATCACCCATCGGCCCGCCGATGACGAAGCGTCCGGTCGGATTGATGAGATACTCAAAATCGGTGTTGAGGCCAAAGCTTTTCGCGACCGGAATCATGATCTGCTCATGGATGAACTTCTTGAATGAGGCCAAATCCACGTCGGGTTCGTGCTGGCAGGAAATCAACATTTTGTCGATGAGGGGTTTCGAGGGATCAGTGTAGTCGATGGTGACCTGGCTCTTCATGTCGGGCCGGGCGCCGGGGAATTTTCCGTCTTTCCGCAGGGCCGTCGCCATCCTGACGAGCTTATGGGCGATCGTTACGGGAAGCGGCATATAGCCTTCGCTTTCGGTCGTGGCGTAGCCAAACATAATCCCTTGGTCGCCGGCACCCATCTGGAGGATGTCCCCCCGGTTGACGCCCATCGCGATATCGGGCGATTGCTCTTTGACCTTCATGTCGATAACGCAGGTGTCGCAGCCGATGCCAAGCTCCGGCTTGGTGTAGCCAATCTTCCTTAGAACTCCGCGGGCCACCTTATCGTAATCCACGTGGGATTGGCTGGTGATTTCGCCTCCGATGAGAACGTATTCGGTTGTGGCGAAGACCTCGCAAGCCACGTGGCTCGAGGGATCGCCTTCGAGGCAGGCGTCGAGAATCGCGTCGGCAATCTGGTCACATACTTTGTCAGGGTGACCCTCGCTCACGGATTCGGACGTAAACAGCCATTTCTCTTTCTTGCTCATAATCATTCCTTCTCCCACTATAGGGGTAACTCGACAAAAAGAACCTCCCACTAAGTGGAAGGCCTCATGCTATAGCGTTCCTGTCATGCATCGCTACGGAAGTGGGTTCCGTCTCGGGACAAGCACTTACCTCGTTCGAGGAGTTGCTAGCGCTCTTTCACAGTCCTTTAGGAGGGCGCTTCTAGATGCCGACTATTTTGTCGCGTTGTTATCTTATGTCCCTTTTGGCCTTTCGACAAGCAAAAGGATCTACTTCTTGGTCCGAACTTCAACGGTGGCAAGGGAAGGGTATTTGGAGTCCTTGAGGATGATCTCCCCGATGTTATCCGCGACGATGTGACCCTTACGGGGATTCTTCACCGAATCAATTTCCCCGATTATTGAGACCTCAACATCGCTATATTCGAAAGCGAGGTCGCACTTTTCCATCCGGCAATTCTCGAGAACGAGGCCCTCGCAATAGCAAAAGGGTTGGGTACCCTTGATGAGGCAGTTCACCAAGTGAAGATTCTTGCTATACCAACCGAGATACTCCCCTTCGATAACGGTATCTCGGATCGTCACGTTCTCGCTATGCCAAAACGCGTCCTTGGTGAGAAGAACGCTATTATCGACCAAGCCGCCTTTGACATACTGAAAAGAGTATTTGCCGGTCAGGTGGAGCTTATCGCAAGAAAGCCTCTCGCTCATAAAGAAGGCATACTCGCTCTCGAGCGTGACTTCCTCGAGACGGATGTCCTGGCATTTCCACATGAATTCGGGAGAAACCACATCAGTGGAGACGAGAGAAATAAGGCTGGATTCCCGAAAGGCCTTGATGCCTTGGAGGTGGCAGTTTTTGACGGTGACGCCGCGGTCGTACCAAAAGGCGGCCCGGCTTTTCTCGCTTAAGGTCGTTCCCTCCACCGTGAGATCTATGTCATGCCAAAAAGGATAACGCAGGTCGAAATAGCAATCCCGCACCCACAGGGTCTCGCCTTCTTTGAGGGGGCTTTCCCCGTCGGTCGGTCCTTCAAAACGGCAATGCTCCACCGCTAGATTTTTCTGGTTATAGAGGGCTCGTTCAGTTTCAAAATGTTGGTCAGTAATAGTGGTCATACAAGACTAAGATAAGCGCCAAAATGAACCGAGTGTCAAGCCAAACGACTTTCTAAAGAAAAGCGCCCCTTTTTTAGAGGCGCTCTTACTATTGCTTAACCAAGGAAGCTTTGAGGGCCGTCAGGGCGGCGGCAAGCTGATCGGGGCAACTGGTTTGGCGGGTCCGCGAACCCGGGCATTTGATGCCAGAGAGGATGGCTATCACTTCGTCAAACGTCTTTCCCACGACGAGTTTGTTAACGCCTTGGATGTTACCTGAGCAACCACCGATCGTCACGACTTTGAGAATTCTCTCACCATCATGGGTGATGATCATCTCGCGGCTGCAAACGTTTTGGGGATTGTAACGAAAAGTCATCTCCATAGAACTACTTGACGATGGTTCCGTAGACTTCGCCGCCGGCCCAGGCGGCATTGCTCTCATCGGTGTCGATGTGCATGTCGAGATGGAATTTCGGGCTGACGCGGATAACGGTGTCGCCGAAGATGGTCTCACGGCCGGTTCCGGTGATGAGAACTTTGACGATGTCGCCATTTTTGACGCCAAAAGTCTTGGCGTCTTCCGGAGTCATATGAATATGGCGCTTGGCCACGATGCAACCTTCGACGAGCTCAACGGTCTTGCCATTGAGGGGGTTGACAATTTTGATCGGGGCGCTGCCTTTGACGTCGCCTGATTCGCGAACGGGAGCCTTGATCTTGAGGGTGCGGGCATCGGTGCCACTCACCTCAATCTGGTTGTGATCCCGAAGAGGTCCTAGAATCGAAACGCCTTTGAGGCAGGCTTCCTTGCCGGTTTTCGGATCGACCGGCCCATAGATGTCTAGACGCGTGTCGGAGACGAATTGCCCCGGCTGCGAGAGTTCCTTGCGAACAACGAGCTGCGAATTAGCCGCTCCCATCAATTGGTCAAACGTTTCTTGGGTAAGATGAATGTGACGAGCGCTGGTTTCCACTAAGAATTTTAGTTCCATTTTTTCCTTTGTTCCTTTCAAAGCGGTTTAATTATAAGCCATGGGTTTCTTCTTAGAAAGAAAACACGATTTTGCATATTCCCCTAGCGCCTTTTCGAAGTCTGGAATAAACTAGGCCCAAAGGCAAAAATATGGACGATAATGACGAACGCCAGCCATCTCCTTTAGAAACTCCAGAAGGAGGCGGAAACGCCAATGAAACGGATGTTTCGGAGGAAGTCGTCGTCAAAACGATCACGACCGAACATTTGGCCAGGGTGGTCGAGACGAAGAATTCCGCTGAACTCAAGCGAATTTTCGACGAGGTTCCCGACATTGACATCGCCGAAGCGGCCGATGGCCTTTCAACCAAAGACCTCATCATCCTTTTCCGCGACGTCAATTCCTCTCTGACGGCTGAACTTTTCGATGAACTAAGCCAAGAAAAAAAAGAAGAATTGGTTCGCGGTTTAACTGATAAAGATCTTGTGAAGCTCATTAACGAGCAAGCCACGGACGACCTCGCCGACACCGTCGGAGACATGCCGGCTAACCTCGCCACCAAAGTGCTCCACGCGGCCGACAAAGAGATGCGGGCCGACATCAATAAGATATTGAAATACAAACCCGATTCTGCCGGCGCCATCATGACGACCGAGTACCTCGAGTTCCGCGAGAACCAAACCGTCGGTGACACCATCGAAGCCGTCCGCACCATCGGTCGGGAAGCGGAAACCGTCTATACCATCTTCGTCCGCAACGCCAAGCGCCGCTTCGTCGGGACCGTGGACTTGGATGACCTTATTTTCGCGAAAAAAGACCAAACCATCGGCGAAATCATGAACAAAGACGCCCCAAGCGTTCATGCCCAAACCGACAAGGAAGAAGTCGCTAACGTCATTTCGCGTTACGACCTCAATGCCGTCGCGGTCCTAAACGACGACGAATGTCTTACCGGCATCGTGACCGTCGACGATGCCCTCGATGTCATGACCGCCGAGGCCAACGAAGACATCGAGAAGATGAGTGGCATCGCCCCGATGGAAGACGAGTATCTCGAGACCCATCCTTGGAAGATGGCCAAGAAATGCCTTCCGTGGATCTGCATCCTCTTGTTCCTCGACACCTTCTCGACCATGGTGGTCGACAAACTCCAATACCAGTTCGAGGTCTACAAGATCTTGATTGCCTTTATCCCTGTTATCATGGATACCGCCGGAAACGCGGGTGGCCAAACCATTGCCATCATCATCCGCGGCCTCGCCACCAAAGAATTCGAGCCGAAGGAATTCTGGAAAGTCCTGAAGCGAGAGGCGCTTAGTGCCCTTATAATCGCCGGAGGTTCGGCCCTCTTTGGCTTTGTGTGGTTTACCGTGGAGCAGTATCTCGGTCTCGTCAGCAACACCGCCCTCTACAATGGAGACGTCGCCGTCATCATGAACGTTTGGAAGGGCAATTGTTGGAATACGACCTTCTTTGACGCCGCCATGCGGGTCTCCGTCTCCGTCAGCATCACCTTGTTTGCCGCTATTTTCCTCAGCAAAATCGTCGCCGTGGCCCTCCCGATGGGAGCAGCGGCCATCAAAAAGGACCCCGCCATTGTCTCCCAGCCGATGCTCACCACCATCGTCGATGTCACCTCTTTGTTGATCTATCTTGGGGTGGCCGCCCTCATCATCTTGCAATTCCTCCCACAAGCCTAAGAAAAATTGTTGCTTCCTTTTCTTCCTCTTACTATAATTGAGCACGCCGCGGGAATGGCGGAATTGGTATACGCGTACGTTTGAGGGGCGTATGACGCAAGTCATGGGAGTTCAAGTCTCCCTTCCCGCACCAGCAAAAAAATCGGCCTGAGGAATCGGGCCTTTTTTCATGCCTCCGACCTTCGAAAAGGTTAACGAAAAGTATTACAATGGGACATTGGATGAGCATCGAGGAGCCGAAAAGATACGCCAGCGTCGCCGCCACACGGCTGGTGCTGACTCTCATGATTTTCGTTTTCCACGCTTTTTACATCTATTCCGCCACAAACCTCGAAAACTTTTTTCCTCTGAGTGCCGCCCTCCAAGGCTTCAATTTCCTCTCCGCCTTCCTGTGCTCACGGAAGGCCATCCTTTCCTGGAAGGACTATTACCAGAAGCGCTTCGTGAGTCTCTTAATTCCTTGCTTGGCGGTTTTCGTGATAATCGTTCTTTCCACCTTCGTTTTCACCATCGTTACCGGACCTTTATCGTTCGAGCGTTTCCTTAACGGTTTCGTCGGAGTTTCTGCAAATGGGTCTTTTCTCCTCAGTTTTGGAACATTTTGGTATATCGGGGTGATGGCTGTTCTCTTCGCTCTCGTACCCCTTTTCTTCCTGACCAAAAAGAAGCCTTGGCTTTGGTGGATCCTTTTTTCATTAGGAATCCTCGAAGTCTTGGCGGCCGGCCACTATTGGCAACCGATTGTCTATCTTCCTTTCGCCTGCGGGTTCTATTACGGCTTCAAGGCGAAAAATGATTGTTTAGAGTCGAAGAGCACTTGGCAGCAATGGCTCTGGCCCCTGGTAGTTCTTATTGCCGGGGCTTTGGCGAACTATTTCATCCGTAAATACGCAACCCCCACCACCTCCCTTGAGGCTTTCCTTATGACAGTTTCTTTAAGGTCTGCCCAAACGATAATTGGTATGGCTTTGGTCTTGCTGCTTCTTTGCATCTTCCGTTTCTTGGGCGAAGAGAGAACGCATCCTTTTCTCACTTTCTCGGACCGCCTGAGTTATCCATTCTTCCTCGTCCATTTCGCCTTGATGGTCGGAGCCTTTGATCTTGGCAAGATAATCCAACCGTGGCCTTTGGCGGTTTTAGTCGCTTTTCTTGGCTCACTGGCCTTATCCTTTCTTATTAGCCTACTAACCGAAACGACTATGAAAAAACTTCATCTAAAAAAGTTGGCTAGGGAGGATCACCATGCCTAAGTATCAGGACATCAACGCCAAAACTATTGCCTCATGGATCAAAAATGGCTGGAAATGGGGACAACCCATTGACCATGAAACGTTCCTACAAGCCCAAAAAGGGGTTTGGGATGTTGTGCTGACCCCCACCAAAAAGGTGCCCCATGAATGGTTTGGGGAGCTAAAAGGAAAACGAGTTTTGGGATTAGCTTCCGGTGGTGGGCAGCAGATGCCGATTTTCGCCGCCCTCGGGGCCATCTGCACGGTTTTCGATTACACTCCAGAACAGCTAGAATCCGAACGTTTGGTCGCCTCTCGCGAGAAATACACGATTGAGGTCATCCGGGGAGACATGAGCAAGCCACTGCCTTTCCCCGACGAGACTTTTGATGTGATCTTCTTCCCCGTGAGCAACGTTTACGTCCGGGAAGCCAAGCCGATTTTTAAAGAGTGCTACCGAATACTCCGAAAAAGAGGGGTTCTTTTGTCGGGACTCGACAACGGGGTGAATTTCATTACCGATGACGAAGAAATGGAGATTAAGAACCACTTCCCTTTCGACCCTCTTCATAACAAGGAGCAACTCGAGGAACTACAAAAAAGCGATTCTGGCGTGCAGTTCAGTCACACCCTGGATGAACAAATCGGCGGACAGCTAGAAGCCGGATTCATTTTGACGAACCTCTACGAGGACACGAACGGAGAGGGAAGGCTGCACGATCTAAACATCCCGACCTTCTTCGCGACGCGAGCCCTTAAGGAGGCAAAATAATGGCCAACAACCAACCTCTTTATGAGTGGCGCGGGGTCTTGCTCGACGAAAGCCGGCATTTTCTGGGCAAAGAAATGGTTTTTCACGTTCTCGATATCATGGAACGTCTCGGGTACAACCGATTACACTGGCACCTCTCCGATGACCAAGGCTTTCGGATCGCAAGCCAAGTTCATCCAGAACTAGCGACCATTTCCGCGAAACGCTCCTTCACCATGGAGGGTTTTCTCTCCGGAAAGCAAACGAAAATCCCGGGCCCCTATGCCGCCTCGTACTCCATTGCGGAACAACAGGAAATCGCGACGGTTGCGAAGAACAAAGGCATCGAAATCGTGCCCGAACTCGATATGCCAGGGCATCTAAGCGCCCTACTGGCGGCCCATCCCGAATTCACTTGCGCGGGAAAACCTTTTGAGGTCCCTACCAACTGGGGGATCTTTGACCATACCCTGTGCCTCGGAAACGATAAGGCCATTGCGTTTGTTAAAGAAATCGTCGATGAGATGATCGCCATTTTTGAGCCCCATTATTTCCACCTTGGCTTCGACGAGATCCGCAAGAACGAAATGTCTCACTGTCCCAAGTGCCGAGCGAAAATGAAGCAAAGCAGGTTAAAGAACGCCAAAGAATTAATTGCAAACTTCCGCCACGAAATGGAGACCTACCTCCTATCCAAAGGCATTCAGCCAATCGTGTGGGATGACGAAATCGCCAAACCGGAAGAGAACGCCATCGTTCAGACGTGGACACCCGGCTCGAAGAAGAAAACCCGTTATCTTGCTGGACGCGGCCAAAGAATCATCGTCTCGCCCTTTTTCCGCACCTATGCCTCCTTCCCCTACTGCATCGTCCCGCTAAAGAAAACCTATGAGTTCAACCCAAGGAAAGGCCTGAAGAACGGCCAAAACATCCTCGGAGCCGAAGTGGCTTATTGGGGGGAATATTACAGCACTCCGGAAAAGTTCGAATTCGAGTTCAACTACCGAGCCTATATGCTAGCCAAAACCCTTTGGGGGACGAAAGAAAGCGACTATCTCCACCAAAGAGTCAAACTGGCGGAGGAAGAAAAGGAAATATTTGGAAAAGAGCTTTCGATTCCTTTATCCATCTCCGATCCAGGGTTTCTCCGCCGCCTTAGCCGAGTCCATAAATATGTCAAAAAGTCGGTGGATAGCGAATTCG
>Ga0183100_1000571_pt1 | contig 26945 bp, 30 predicted proteins | sample Biomet2_FD_127789 | JGI IMG/M metagenome (GOLD analysis project Ga0183100, IMG submission 127789) | Microbial communities from bioreactor (seeded with anoxic lake sediment) at LBNL, California, USA - Biofuel metagenome 2 | ecosystem: Engineered > Bioreactor > Anaerobic > Unclassified ...
CGGAAAAATGAAAAGGGGCGGGCCCGGGGATTGGTGCTCGCAGTCCCAGGGGCCGCAGCCGCCGGTGCCCGCTCCTTCGACGCGTGTTGCCTACCACACCTTGGCCTTGGCCACGCCCTTCCGGGTCAGGAGCATCACGGCGATGCCGATCCAGATGAGGAACACGGATATCAGCGCGGGTATGTTGTTCGGCCACACGTCGTTGACCAGCCAGAGAGCGCCCAACAGCACCAGCAGGCTCCCCCAGAACATGGTGTACGCGGGGTCGTTGCCCCAGCGGAACCCGCCAATGGGGGCTTTGTCGCCGCGCATTCCGGCGAAGGCGCCGATGACCAGGCCGTAGAACCCGATCTCGATCAGCACGACCGGTACGATCAGCCAGATATTCTCCGTCAGATAAGTCGATATGAGTACGGCGAACCCCACCGCGATGGTCATGAACCCCGCGGTCTGTCCGCTCAACATGCTGTTGCCTCTCCCATCCTGAGACATAATCGTTGAATATATGTTCTACATTATAAAACTTGTCGGCTAAGTGTCAGACAGGCACCGAGCCAGTCTGCCCAGCTACCTGCGCTCCGCACCGTTTGCAGAACCTCGCGTCCTGCTCGATCGCCAGCCCACAATTGCCGCAGCGGCGCTCCTGCGGACCCCCCCGGGGACCCGATGAGCCGAGGTAGTTCCACAGGGACATGAGCAGCGCGTTGGCGTCCTGTTCGTAATCGATGTAGGACACCGCCCCCACCGCCACCGCGAGGGGCAGGTAGATGATCGCCCCCACCAGGCCCACCGCCGCCTCGGTGTCACCCAAGGTCGCCGAGATCTCCGCGGTGACCACCGACCCTCCGGCCTGTTCGTTCACCCATATGTCCATCGCCCGACGCAGACCGAGCTTCTGGAAGTACTGGTCGGCGTGCAGCTGATACGGGTTCACCATATACACCTGGAACTGGGCCTGGCCCAGGAACGCCTGGACCGACGCTACGGCATCCTCCGGGGTGAGCTGAGGGAACGGTCTGTGATCGCGACGGACGAACAGGCGTTGCAGGGGCATGGACGATGATATGTCAACCGCAAGGCATAAGCGTTCGCAATGCCGGCCTTGGCGCTGGTCGCTGGTACTTTCGGCCAGGTCCCCTGCCTTTTTAAATATGAGTTTAAACCCTGCCCATCCTGGGTTGGGATGAAGTGGAAGAGCCATACGGCCATCGCTCGCGCCATATCGGCGGAGATGAACCTCCCCGAGGAGCTGGAGAGAGCCTTCTGCGCCGGGTCGATAGAGCCGGACAAGCGCCCCGACCTGGCCTTCAGGACGAGCAAGGGCGGCAGGACGTACGTCGGTCGGGCCCCTCACCACATGCCTCCCACGGGCACGATAATGGACTATGCCTGGAGGGCCCGCCGGTCCTATCTGGCGGGCAACGATTACTGGGCGGTCAAGTCCCTCGGCCGCGGGCTTCATTACGTGCAGGACAAGTGCGTTCATACCGGCTTCAAGGGCTGGAGACATGATGCCCGGGAGAGCGCGATCGCCAACCTGTCCCCTCCCCGGAAGGCCGTGCGGGAGGGCATCGACATGGCCAAGTGCTCCCCCCGGTTCGTGCACGATTGCATAATCTCGGTAAAGCCCAGGAGGGACCCCCGCAGGGCGATGTACGAAGCTACGAAGTTCTCGTCGGCCATCTTTGCCTCGGTGATCGGCCCTGTGGACGCCCAGAGCCGCTTCAGCGCCGAGTACAGGCGCGCGATCATCGGCCACCGCTACCGGTATGCGGCTGCGACAGCGGTCCTGGCCACGACCGCCGCGGCCTCGTACACGCTCGAGGAACCCCTCTTCCTCATCCCTGGCGTGGTGGCCGCGGTGGCCGCGGTCAAACTAGACTTTGATTTCTATCGCACCAGGGACGAGGCGGAGTGGTTCGGAATCGAAACGGAGAGCTTCAACAGGAGGGGCCCGGGCCAACGCCTCCGCTCCTGATCGGGGCCGTAACAGCGGGATTTCCAGCGCCGTGAACGCTATGATATCTGCTAGCATACGGGCGAGAGAGGCCAGTTATCCGCGGTCCGCCTGCGGCATTCGTAGGCGAAGGGGCCCTCGTTCAGGATAAGAAAAACAAGGACCCATTAGTTTATCAATCGTCCGAGATATAAGGAAGTGAGGAAAAGGAGGAGAACATGGCCGCGCTCGTCAAGGACTACATGACCCAGAAAAGTGAGACCGTATCCCCCGAGGATTCGGTCCTCAGCGCCATAGAGCTTATGGTAGAGAACGACCAGGGGAGCGTGATCGTTCTCGATGAGAAGGACAAGGTCATCGGCATCTTCACCGAGAGGGACGTGCTGCGCCATTACATGACCAACCAGTCCAAGTTCCTTCACCTCAAGGTCTCCGAGGTCATGAGCTCTCCCGTGCAGACCGTCCCCGAGGACATGAAGGTCTCTGATGCTCTGGGGATCATGAACGACAAGAACGTCCGCCGTCTGCCGGTGGTCGACAAGAGCGGCAAGATGATCGGCTTCGTGTCGTGGAAGGAACTGTTCACCAAGGTCCCCAAGAACCTCCTGTGAAAACCTCTCAAACCCATTCAACTCTGTTTGTCGGTGAGCGTTCTCTATCGGCGGGTCGCCGCCGCATGGTTCAACGAAAAGAAAAGTCGTCAAAAGGAAAGGTAAGAAAGGGGTTTGAGAATGCGCGCCCTAATCCTCGAGCGTCGACAGGTCTCCCAGCGGCTGCCCCAGTTCCTTAGCTTTCAGCACGCGGCGCATGATCTTGCCGCTCCTGGTCTTCGGCAGCGTCTCGACGAACTCGATCTCCCTAGGATAAGCGTAGTAGGCGAGGCGGGTCTTGACGAACTTGGTGATGTCCTCCTTGAGCTGGTCGGAGGGGGAATGCCCTGGCCGCAGGGTGATGAACGCTTTCACGATCTCGCCCCGCAGCTCGTCCGGCTTGCCGATGACGCCCGCTTCAGCGACCGCCGGATGCTCGATCAGTGCGGACTCCACTTCGAACGGTCCCAGCCTCTCGCCGGAGGTCTTGATCACATCGTCCGCTCGTCCAAGGAACCAGAAGTAGCCGTCCTCGTCCTTGTACGCCTGGTCGCCGGCGATGTACCAGCCGGGGACGCGGAAGTACTCCTTGAACTTCGGCGTGTTCCTCCAGATGCCGAGCATCATGGACGGCCAGCCTGGCCTCAGGGCGAGGAACCCCTCCTTCCTGGGCGGGACCTCCACGCCGTTCTCGTCCACCACCGCAGCGGTGACCCCGGGGATGGGGCGGCCCATCGACCCGGGCTTGATGGTCATGCACGGATAATTGCATATGAGCTGGGCGCCGGTCTCGGTCTGCCACCAGGTATCGTGGATGCGGCGGCCCAGGACCCTCATGCCCCAGCGCACGACCTCCGCGTTCAGCGGCTCGCCGACCGAGCAGATGTGGCGGAGCTTGGAAAAGTCGAACTCCTTGACCACCTCATCGCCGGCCTTCATCAGCATCCGGAGAGCGGTCGGAGCGGTGTACCACACCGTGATGCCGTACCTCTGCAGGATGGAATACCAGGTCTTGGCATCGAACCGTCCCTCGTAGGACACCAGGGTGGTGCCTAGGTACCATGGACCGAAGATGCCGTACGACGTGCCGGTGACCCATCCCGGGTCGGCGGTGCACCAGTAGGTATCGTCCTCTCGGAGGTCGAGGACGTTCTTGGAGGTGAACCACTGCTGGATCATCGCCTTGTGCCCCAGCAGAACGCCCTTGGGCTTGCCGGTCGATCCCGAGGTGTAGTGAATGATGTACGGATCGGTAGGGGCCATGTTGACCGCCTGGTATCTGGAGTCCCCGGAGGCCATGACCTCGTCGAAGTTGACCGTCTTCTCGCCAAGGTCCGAGTTGTCGCCGACGATGATGAACTTCTCGACGTCGACCAGCTCGTCCATGATCGGCTCCAGCCTCTTGAATAGGTAGGGGGAGGTGACGATGAACTTGGCACTGCAGTCCAGGGCCCGGTCCTTGACCGCGTCCGGACCGAGGGCGGAGAACAGCGGACCGGCGATGCCGCCCATCTTGGGTATCGCCACCATGGCCATGTACAGCTCCGAGGTCCGGTCCAGGTACACGAAGATGCGGTCGTCTTTGACCGCCCCGAGCTTCTCCAGCCCGGAAGCCAGGCGGTTGGTCAGATCGGCCATCTCGCCGAAGGTGTACTTGCGGACCTCATTGTTGGCGGTGATCGAGTACAGGGCGATCTTGTTCTTTCTCCAGTTCTGGGCGTGCCGATCGATGGCTTCCCAGGCCACGTTGTAGGGCCCACCGTTGTGCCAGTCGAACTCCTTATCGACCGAGGACCAGGTGAACTCCTTCAGAGCGGTCTCATAATCCTGGAGATTCCCCTTGTGCTTGGATGGTATGAACTCCTCCATGCCAAATTCTCCCAAACTACCAAGAATAGGAAATATGAATCAATATAAATCTTTACCGAAGGTCGTCTTCGACAATCGCAGATGAATTACGATAATATGCCCAAAAAAAACGACAAACATTGTTTCGAGCCTGATTAATCGAAGTATATCAGTAACCTTATGAAATATACGAGGCGTCTATAACTGGAGAATGGCCAACTGCCGCCGGTCGCGCGGACATCCTCCTATCACGGCCCGGCGGAACGTTCGATAGTGATTTATGCGCCCACGATGTGCGCTTGAACATGCCTCCCATGACCTTCGCGCAGCGGGTCCTTTCCCGCGCCAGCGGGACGAACGCTTGTACCGGGGACATCGTCAATGCCAAGGTCGACCTGGCGATGTCCCATGAGAACTCGGCGCTCGTCCTCCGCTCCTTCCGGGAGATAGGTGCCAAGCGCATCTGGGACCCTCGCAAGGTCGTCCTCCTCTTCGACCATCGGATCCCGGCGAACACCATCAAGACGGCCGAGGGCCACAAGGAGGTGCGGGCGTTCGCCAGGAGCGAGCAGCTGCCGAACTTCTATGACCTGGGAGAAGGGGTATGCCATCAGGTGCTCCCGGAGAAAGGGCATGTGCTCCCGGAGATGCTCGTCGTGGGCACGGACTCGCACACCACCACCTACGGGGCGCTGGGGGCGTTCGCCACGGGCATAGGCGCGACCGAGATGGCCGGAGTGTGGGCCACCGGGGAGATCTGGCTCAAGGTCCCGGAGACCATGCGCATCCACCTGCGGGGAAAGCTTCCGGCCCATGTATGGTCCAAGGACGTCATCCTGCACATCATCGGCTCGCTGGGCTCCGACGGGGCGGACTACAAGTGCGTGGAGTTCGTGGGCGACGCGGTGTCCAGGATGAGCATCGCCTCGCGGATGGTCATGAGCAACATGAGCATCGAGATGGGAGCGAAGGCCGGCATATGCTATCCCGACCGCAAGACCCAGGATTGGCTGTCGACCAGGACCGATCACAAGTGGGAGGTCGACCTCTCGTACCAGACGGCGGAGGCGGACGAGGAGCTGGAGATGGACGTGGAGGAGCTGGAGCCCCAGGTGGCCTGCCCCCACACGGTCGACAACGTCGTGCCAGTGGGCAAGGTGGAGGGCATCAAGATCGACCAGGCGGTCGTGGGCTCCTGCACCAACGGCCGGCTCGAGGACCTGGCCGCGGCCGAGGGCGTCCTGCGCGGTAGCAAGGTCTCGAAGGACGTGAGGCTCATCGTGGTCCCGGCCTCCCGGGAGATCTACATCGAGGCCTCGGAGAAGGGGATGCTCTCGTCGTTGGCAAGGTCCGGGGCGGTCATCGTGAACCCGGGCTGCGGCCCCTGTCTTGGGGGTCACCAGGGCATACTCGCCGCGGGGGAGAGATGCATCTCCACCACCAACCGCAACTTCCGGGGGCGCATGGGGTCCCCGGACTCGGAGGTGTACCTGGCGTCCCCGGAGACGGTGGCCATGAGCGCGCTCAAGGGCGTCATAGCCGATCCCAGGGGGCGCTGAGATGATCTCCGGCAGGGTATGGAAGTACGGGGACCACATCAACACCGACCTCATCATCCCCGGGCGGTACCTGGACAATTATGACCTCAAGCATCTCGCGTCCCACGCCATGGAGGACGTGGACGCTCAGTTCTCCAAGAACGTCCAGGCCGGGGACATCGTGGTGGCGGGCCGCAACTTCGGTTGCGGGTCTTCGCGCGAGCAGGCCCCCCTGGCGCTCAAGGCGGCAGGGGTAAACGCGGTGATCGTGGGCAGCGCGGCGCGCATCTTCTACCGCAACGCCATCAACGTGGGACTGCTCATCATCGTCTGCCCGGAGGCGGAGAGGCTGTTCGAGCAGGGGGACACCGCGGAGATCGACCTCGCCGGGGGCATCCTGCGGAACACCCGGTCGGGCATGACGGCGAAGTTCACCCCGCCCCCTGCGTTCCTGCTGGAGATCCTCGAGGACGGTGGGCTGGTCCCCCATCTGAGGAAGAGGATGGGGTCCGCTCCCCGGTAGAAGCTCGGGAACGCCGCGCCCGGACTACGGCCTGCCGCCGTCCCGCCCGGTGCCGCGGCCGAGGAGCGCCCACATAGCCAGGCATATCGCCCCCACCACCGCGTTCACCGCCCCCAGGACGAAGACCAGGTTGGACCATCCCAGGGAGACGATGGACATGCCGAACGCGCCCATGACCACACCGGTGCAGGTGATGAGCGCGGACGCCGAGCCGGTATCTGCCCGCTGCTGGCTGAGCATGAGGTTCGTGCCCGGGGCCCGGGTCAGGCTGCCGGCGAAGGTGGCCGGCAGCAGGGCGATGGCGAAGGCCAGGGGGGCGATGTTGCCCACCGCGCACACCAGGGCCCCGGACAGGGCGATAGCAAGGAAGCACAGGCCGATGACCGGCCACATGTCGAACCGCCGGGACAGGAAGATGTAGGCGATGGGGGCCGCCACCAAGCCCATGGCGTTCAGCGCGAAATGGTAGCTGTAGGACCGCTCGTCCAGGCCGAACCCGTTCTGGTATATGTACGAGGATGAGGCCACGAACGACAGGGAGGCCGCGCTGACCAGGGAGAACATGATCAGCATGTAGGTGAACCGCGGGTTCCTGAGCACGACCCCCAGGCGTCCAAGGGCGCCGAGGATCGAGCCCTCATAGCGCTCCTCCAGGGTCTCCACCAGTCCCAGGCTCGCCATGAGCGCGGTGGCCCCGATGGCGGCGAGCACCACGAAGATGCCCTGCCAGGTGGTGAACTGGAGGAGGATGGCCCCGAGCACCGGGGCCACCGCCGGGGCGATGAGCACCATGGACTGGACCAGGGCCAGCACGACGATGCGCCTCCGACCGTCGAACACGTCCTTGATCATGGCGGTGGCGACCGCGGTGACGCCCCCGCCCCCGGCGGCCTGGAGCATCCGGAACAGCACCAGCTGCTCGATGCTGGCGGACGCCGCGCACATCAGGCAGGCGAGGATGTAGATCGCCAGCCCGGTGGTCAGGACCCGCTTGCGGCCGTACTTGTCGCTCAGCGGTCCCCAGGCCAGGGTGGCCACGCCGTAGACGATGAAGAACAGGATCAGGGTGAGGTTCATCTCGCCCTCGTTGACCTGGTACTCCACCATCATGCTCGGCAGCGCGGGGAGATAGAGGTCGGTGGAGAGGGGGACGAAGGCGCTCAGCAGTCCCAGGAGAGCGATCAGCCCTTTCTCCCCGAGATACTTCTGCCGACCGGCCTTTGACTGTGTTGAACCCCCGTCTGATTGCAAAATATACGCTTGTCCCGCCCGCCGGGTAACACGCCCTGCGGGCACATCGAGGGGAAAGCGTTCCCCTACAAATCATTATTCAATGTCGTTCGGCCCCTCTACGGATCCGCCGTTCCGGACCTCTCAGGCCTGCCCAGCAATACAAGCGTTTAAGATGCACTTATGTAATCCTCTGCTCACTAAAACCTTAGTCACACCCCAAGAACCGACATAGGTGATGCAAAAAAAATGGAATGAGATGCATGGCATTTAACCATCTGGACGTCGTTCGGACATCTTGCAAAAGATTTATAAGTGGACTGTTAATATCAGGCCACTCCCGCGTGGTGCTATTATGAAATACACTAGATTTGAGAAGGCGCGTATCATCGGTGCCCGGTCATTACAGGTATCGTTGGGCGCGCCGGTTCTTATTGATATACCCGAGGGAATGATCGACCCGGTGGAGATTGCCAGGCTCGAGTACGATAAGGGAGTGATCCCTATCACCGTAAAAAGAGACATGTGAGGTTTTTAAATGAGCGAAGAGGTCAAGACCGAGCTTCTGGTGCCCGAAGATGTTTACCTAACCTCGGGCGTCCACATTGGTACCCAGCAGAAGAGCGCCGACATGAAGAAGTTCATCTTCAAGGTCAGGTCGGACGGGCTCTACGTAATGGATGTTAAGCAGACCGACGCCCGCATAAGGGCGGTGGCCAAGTTCCTGGCCCGGATCCAGCCGGACAGGATTCTCATATCGTCGGCCAGGCAGTATGGTCAGAAGCCGGCCAAGGTCTTCGCCAAGACCATCGGGGCCAAGGTCTTCGCCGGGCGGTTCGTTCCCGGGACCATGACCAACCCCTCGCTCCCCGAGTACATCGAGCCCGAGGTCCTCCTGGTGACCGACCCCGCCGCCGACCAGCAGGCCGTCGCCGAGGCCATGAACATCGGGGTTCCCATCGTCGCCCTGTGCGATGCTAACAACGAGACGAGGAACGTCGATCTTGTCATCCCTACCAACAACAAGGGGCGCCGGGCCCTCGCCTGCGTCTACTGGCTGTTGACCAGGGAGATTCTGAAGGAGAAGGGCCTGATGAAGTCCTACGATGAGTTCAAGCTCACCATGGACGACTTCGAGGCCTCCCTCTAAACCCATTCGTCCGTTCTTCCCGAACGGACCTCTCTCGATTTTTCTATTGCCTGGCAGCGGTCATTTGCCTTCCCCACGGAAATTAGAAATAATCGCTGGCTCCCTTTAAAATCCGATGGTCACGAGGCAACCGGCCGTTGCAGGCAAGTTCTATCCCCGCACCGAGGGGCAGATCAGGAACGAGATCGATCACCTGTACGATGCCTACCTCGGGAAGAGGCCGGTGCTGAACCCCAACGGACCGAGGAACATCGTCGGCCTGGTGGTGCCCCACGCGGGATATGTGTACTCGGGCCCCGTGGCCGCGCACGCCTATGCTGCCCTGGCCGAGGACGGCTTTCCGGAGACCTTCATCGTGATCGGGCCGAACCACACCGGCATGGGCTTGCCAGTGGCGATGACCACCGAGGACTTCGACACCCCGCTGGGCAGGGTGCGCATAGACAAGGAGATCGTCGGCCGCATGGGGCGGATGGTCGCCGATGACCCCATGGCCCACCGCTTCGAGCATTCCATCGAGGTCCAGCTGCCCTTCATCCAGTACCTCCGCGAGGACGTCACCTTCGTGCCCATCGCCATGGCCGCCCAGGACTACGAGACCGCGGTGGAGGTGGCCGACGAGGTCAGGAAGGCATGTCAGGGACGGGACGTCGTGATCATCGCCTCCACCGACTTCTCCCACTACGTGCCGCCCCAGGTGGCCGCCCGGCAGGACCGGGCGGTCATCGATCGGATACTCGCCCTCGATGCCGAGGGCATCTACGACACGGTCGTCCGTAAGAACGTCTCCATGTGCGGCTACGGGCCGGTCATGGCCATGCTGCTGGCCTCCGAGGGGAAGCAGGCCGAGTTGCTCAAGTACGGCAACTCCGGGGACGTCTCGCCGATGGAGGACGTGGTCGGCTATGCGGCCATCAAGGTGGTCCGCTGAGCACGGTGCTGCGTGTCTCCGGCGCTCGGCTGAAGGATCGTCCGATGGATTCACCGGCCCGAGGTTGCGACCGGTCGCATTATTTAAAGGGAAAGGCGTCACTACTCCACAATAGAGATACAGGGTGTGAGGCGGACACTTGAGCGACGAATCGGTTGTATGCCCTCAGTGCGGTTCCAATGTTAAGACGGGTTCCGAGTTCTGTGCCGCCTGCGGCACAAAGCTGGCCGGGGGCCCACCCACCCCTCCACCGACCTCGCCGTTCGCCGGCTGGGGCTCTTCGGACCGGGCGAGGGAGGCGCTCCTCATGACCATGGGGCGCAGGCATCAGACGGACGTCAAGGTCTCCGAGTATTGGATCCTCCTGCCGGTGGTCTCGGTGGTCGCCAGCTATGTCCTGGGTATCATCAGCTTCATGTATGATTTCTGGGCCGGGGTGATCGTCACCGTGCTCGGCACCATGATCGCGATCTTCCTCATAGCGTTCCTTATCTACCGCCTGCTCAAGAGGCGCAACGAGCACATGGCCAGAGAATCCCAGTTGCGGCGGGAGCTCATGGACTTCCTGCGCTTCCGGGGAGAGGAGAAGGGGATTGGGCGCCTGACCGGCCCGTATGTGCAGGCGATGCAGGCCTTCGACCACGGTTCGCTGATGCACGAGGAGCCGCAGAGCGCCTTGCTGTGGACGATCCTGTGCCTTATCCCTGGCATCAACATCGTGGCCATCGTTCTGACGTTGTTCTGGCTGACCGATTTCGCCCCCGGCCACGACCGCCGCTTCTTCGGCTTCGTGCAGAACGCCCACTACGCGGCGGAGCAGCTAGGCATGGGCCCGCTGATGCCCGGAGGGTGGAAGAGCATCAGCGAGCGCAGTTATGTCCTCTACCTGATCGTCTCCGTCCTCCTGCCAGTGTTCGCCATCTGGTGGTTCTACGTCCTCATCAAGGACCTCAACGACCACTTCGATAACGAGTGGGCGTTCGAGGATAGGCTGATGGCCGAGCTGCAGAAAGCGGGATAAAAAAAAGAGGGGATGAAGCGCTCAGATGCGCTTCATCTTCCCTATGGTCGGTTCGTAGATCAGGCCTTTGTCGAGCAAGGAGTTGTTGATCTCCTCCAGCTCGGCTTCTCCGATTCCGGCCTTGCCCGCCTCCCTGATGAGGTCGGCCAGGGGGGCGCCCTTCTTGTTGGTGTCCAGCTTGTCGATCAGCTTGAGGACCAGCTCCTCCTTATCCCCCTCGTCGGGTTCGTCCTCGAGCTCCTCGGGGCCGGCCGAGAGGATGTCGGCGGGTATCGACAGCTCGCCAGAGCGCTCAGGCAGTAGCTGCTCGAGCGCCTCCAGTACCATCCCGCGGTAGCGGTTCAGCTCCACCTCTTTGTAATGAGGCAGAGCATGGACCACGCCTTCCGCGAGCGCCCTGGTGTAGCCCATCTTGGTCAGCTCGTCGACGGTGGGGCTATCCATCTGCATCGCCTCCTCCAGGCAATCGATCCTCTTGAGGGTGGACCGGGCCGCTTCCAGCACCCAGTTGTCCTTGACGCTCTCCTCGACCCGGATGATCTTCTCCGGGCGGACCGAGACGAAGATCTTACCTTCCTCGGGGGAGTAGGTCCTCGTCTTGCCGACCACCGCCACGTACGCGGGGGGCTGCAGCTTGGACAGGACCAGGGTGGCCTCAGGGTTGTACTTGCCAGCGAAGAGGTAGAACTTGTTCATCCCATCGGACAGCAGCGCCCTCCAGTATGGTTCGCCCTCGGTGCCCAGGTTCTGCAGGTCGGTGAGCAGCCCAACGATGAACACGCGGTTCACCATCGCCCCCAGGGGAGTGACCACGTACGAGGGAGCCTTCTCCCCCTCGCCCTTGATCTCCAGCGTGGACGCGTTGTACTCGGACGCGAACACCCTCCAGGCGACCTCTCTGGTCTTCATCAGATCACCTCGATCTTCTTGAGGAGGGCTTCAGCCTCGGTCCTCACGTCCACGGTCGTGAACTTGGCCTCGTTGACGTTCATCGACAGCCCATAGTCGTCGGAGATGACGTTGCCGCGGACCTCTATTGGCTTGGCCAGCAGCTGCTCCTCGAACCGGTGGCCCACCGCATCGGGGTCCATGGTCTCCCTGGCCTCGTCCAGTGCGCTCTTGAGGGTGATGCCGGTCAACTCCTCGGTTACCTCTCTCTTCATTACCGCCGTGATGGCCGCGGAGCCGTCGTCCACCACGACCTTTATGCGCAGGTCGGGCACCTGCTGCACCTTTCCATGCACCTGGCACACACCCTTCTGCACCACCCTGTTGCACTCCGGGCAACGGAAGATGAGCCCGGTACCCTTCTTTATGTCCACGATGGTCCCGGTGACGATGACGTCAGAGGCCCCGCCGGTCCGCTCCAGCTCATCGATGCCCTTCCTGGTCGCCTGGGACAGCTCGTCCTTGGTGGGCATTTTGACCTTGGGCCGGGTCACCTGCCCTCTCTCCCCGAAGCTGAGCCGGGGGATGCCCTTCCATCCCTTGACGTAGGCGTTGGTGACGGTGATGACCTCGTCATCCTTCAGCCCGAAGTCGTGCCAGGCCGTGAACTCGACCTTGCCGGTCTCGTCGGCTATGACCCCGGTGAACATGGCCTTCTTGCCCGAGGGGGTCTCCACCTCCTTCGTCTTGAGGGAGAGGATCCTCCCGGTGAGGGTGACGTTGTTCATGTTCTCCCTCAGGTCAGCGACCTTGGCCACGATGGGCGCGGAGTATCCGCCCCCGACCTGGGGCACCACCACGCTGTCAGGCACCTTCACCTCGTCCTGGGGACGAAGCTCCACCACCACGCGGTTGCCGAGATGCACCTCGGGCTGCCCGCTCCACTCCTTGGTGTAGGCGTACCGGATGAGGTAGTTCTCCCCGGCCTTCAGGTCGGCCTTGGAGATGTCCCACACCGTGAACTTCACGGTGCTGCCGTTCTCATCGGCAAGGATCCCTGACTGGATCGTCTTCGGGTTGCCTCCCACCGTCACCTCGCGGGTGTTGGAGGACATGACCCTTACCAGCAGGTCCACGCTCTGCTCGCTCAGTCCTAGCTGGGAGAGGAGCTTCCTCTCGCCCTTGGTCAGGGCGTTAGGGTCACCGCCGTACTTCCGGACGATGTGGCGCTTGGACGCTTCCAGGGACATCCTGTACACGTTCAGGTAGTTATCGAGGTCCTTCTCGATGTCTTGCTCACTTACCTTTCCTTCCAGCACCCTGGCGATCTCTTTGACATGGGGTGCGATTTCTTCCTTGTTCATCATTTCCATTCCTCGCTTGATGAAGTCAAGGCTAACCTATGTCCCTGCCTATTAAATGCATTGTTAGCGGGTAAGTGAAAGTAGTGCCCTTCCCGAACATGGCCAGCGTGATGAAAGGCACCGCTCTTCCGGTGAAAGTGCTTTAAAAGCAAGGGGAAGATGTTTTGGGGATCTGGCGCGCTTACTCGGTGAAGGTCTCCCCTTTCTCGAAGTTGTCCTTCAGGGTGTTGATGAGGACCTCGCGGTTGTGGCGGAGGTGGCTCTCGAACCACGACTTGACCACGATGGCCATCTTGTCATGGATCTCGTTGATGTCAATGTCCGAGAGGGCGGCGTCGTAGAGGACGAACTGTCCGAACACCCTCTTCCACCCCGCGTACTTGTAGTAGTGCTCGCCCTCGCAGTACTCGAAGATCATGCGCAGGCGGACGGTGCCGTTGTCGTTGTAGTACCATACCTTGAGGGAGTCGCCCATGCGACCCTGTTCCTGGGTGCGGTCTATGAGCTGTAGGTTGCGGATGTCCTCGGGGCGGAAGTCTCTCTTGAAGTCCCAGTTCTCAAGGGTGTCGTCCTGCTGCGCGTACACGCTCCTCTGGGGCTCCATCGTCAGGAAGATCTTCTGCTTGTCGAAGCGTTCCTTGATCTGGTCGAAATCGGATATCAGCGTCTTGTTCAAGGCGCCCATCTGGTCTTGCAGCTCTGCGACGTCCTTCTTGATGTCCTGCGTCTGCTTTTCCAGCTCGGCATCCAACTGCTTTATCCAGTCGTCCTTGTCACTGCTTGCCTTCGGCGCCATTTTATCCCTTCCAAGAGTAATCTGCGACCTAACTTAAATATATTGCTCACTGAGAAAAAAGTCTGGACACTACCGGAATCAGAGGCAAACCCATTTTAAGGAGTAGGCTTGTTCCCGCCCGAATGGACGTCGCGGCGGCGCTGACAGCGTTCCTCGATGACCTGATGCAGTTCCTCGGCTCCAGCGCGAACGATCCCTTGTCCTTCAGCCTCATCTTCCTCGTCTACACCATCCTGGCGACCGTCTTCCTTCCCATCCCGGTGGAGGTGGGCCTGTTCTTCAGCTCCCTCACCCCCGTTGCCATCAAGATACTCATCATGGGCTTGGGCAAGATGCTGGGCTCCATATTGGTGTTCTCCATCGGCCTGAGGCTAGGGGACAAGGTGCGGGAATGGTCCTCGGATTGGAGGTGGTTCAGGGAGCTGGTGAACGGCTGCGAGTGGATGGTGAGCCGGTTCCACTATGTCGGCCTCTATATCATCCTCAGCATACCCCTAATGACCGACACCGTGCCGTTGTACGTGTTCTCCCTCTTCAACGACGAAGGGGTCCTGGAGCTCAGGTGGTTCGCCCTGACCAGCCTTCTGGCGGGAATCTCCAGGGGACTGGTGGTTTTCATCGTCTTCGAGGCTCTGGGTATCAGGCTGGTGTAGGTGTGCGAGGCCGGTCGGAGGACGTTTCTCATTCTGAGTTCTTATAGCTTAGAGTTAAGTCCTCAACCCCCATACTGACGCTTGTGAGCGCCCTAGACGGCTTGATGTTATTCCTGGAAGGCATATCTCAGGATCCTATCATCTACAGCTTCGTCTTCTTCCTGTACGCCGTCGCGGCCACGGTCTTCCTCCCCATCCCGGTGGAGGTGGGCCTATTTTTCAGTCCTGAAACGCCGATATTCGTCAAGGCCCTCATCCTTGGCTTCGGAAAGGCCGTGGGATCGATGCTGGTGTTCTCACTAGGTGACAGGATAAGCGGGGGAACCTTCAGGCTCTTCTCCAAGCTCAAGGTCCTCCGATGGTTCATGGAGGCCATGCGCTGGTTCGTGGCCAAGACCAGGTACTTTGGCCTCTACGTTATCCTCAGCATACCGCTCATGGTCGACACCGTGCCCATCTACCTCTTCTCCCTGTTCAACCAGAAGGGATTGATGAACGTGCGGTACTTTGCCCTCACCAACTTCTTCGCGGGCATCACCCGCGCCGCCATAGTGTACCTGGTATTCTATTGGCTGGGCATGAAGCTGGTATGAGGTGGGAGAAGGCCACGGGCCTCAGGCCCCCGGCAAACGTTCTCAGCGCTACTGGATGGGTCTTAGCAAAAGTTTAATACAGCAGTTCAAAATATGTCGTTATGGTCCCGAAGAAGAGGATTTCCGAGATCCTCAAAGATTACGATCCCAACGACATAACCATAGCCACCCTATGCTCCCATACTTCCCTTCAGCTTTTCAACGGGGCCAAAAAGGAGGGGTTCAAGACTCTGGGGCTGGCGGTCAACCAGAAGACCAAGTTCTATGACGCTTTTCCACTGGCCAAGCCGGACGAGATCATGCGCTTCGACAGCTACGACGATTTCGTGGACCGCGCCGAAGAGCTGAGGGAGCGGAACGTCATCATCATCCCTCACGGGTCGTTCGTGGAGTACATGGGCACCGAGCGGTTCGAGGCCATGGAGGTGCCTACCTTCGGCAACCGGTCGGTCCTGAAATGGGAGGAGGATCGTGAGACCCAGCGCTCATGGCTGGAGTCCGCGGGCATCCAGATGCCCAGGCGCATCGCCGATGCCAAGGACATCAAGGAGCCGGTCCTGGTCAAGTACAACGGGGCCAAGGGCGGGCGGGGCTTCTTCATTGCCAAGGACTACATGGAGTTCAAGATGGGCATCGACCTGAGCCAGGAATCGTACACCATTCAGGAGTACATCCTCGGCACTAGGTACTACCTGCACTACTTCTACTCCCCGATCCAGAAGACCGGGTACCGGGTGGGCGACGGCTCCCTGGAGCTCATGTCCATGGACCGCCGGGACGAGAGCAACATCGACGAGCTGTACAAGCTCGGCTCCACCGAGGAGCTGAAGAAGCACGGCATGTTCCCCTCGCTGGTCGTCACCGGCAACATCCCCATCGTCATCCGGGAGAGCCTGCTGTCCAAGGTCCTGGAGATGGGGGAGAGCGTCATCAAGAGGAGCATCGAGCTGTTCGGGGGCTTGGTCGGCCCGTTCTGCCTGGAGTCCATCGTCACCGACAAGCTGGAGTTCAAGGTCTTCGAGATCTCCTGCCGCATCGTGGCCGGCACCAACCCCTTCATCAGCGGCTCCCCGTACTCCGATCTCATCGAGCCGGGGATGAGCACCGGGCAGCGGGTGGCCAGGGAGATCAAGAACGCAAGGGACATGAACAAGCTCGACCTTGTACTGTCGTGAAGCTGGTCATCGTCCTGGTCGACGCTGAGCTGGAGCTCGCGCCGGGAGGGGCGGACGGGCCCATGCCGGTTCTGGACGCCTTCTACCACAAGGACGCGATGCGCTCCCTATCGGAATCGTCAAGGAGAGGACGAGGGGATATCGTCCACAGCACCCTGCTCCTGTGCCAGGGCTCGGAGCTCAACCGTGATGGCGACCTGAGAGTGTGCGTGCACACCAGGGACGACAGGGTCATCGAGGTCGGCCGGGAGACCGACGTCCATCCCAACTACGTGCGATTCCTTCAGGACATGGGCCCGCTGCTGCACGGAGTCCCCGTCGATGGTTACAGGTTGACGGCGAAAAACCTGCGAACGCTGATGCGCGAGATCGATGCCGACCTCGCGGTCGCCCTCTCCCCGTCCGGGGAGGACGTTCCCTTGGATACGGTCTTCAAGGGCGCGGGCGACGGCACGGTGGTGGCGATGATCGGTGCCTTCCCCGAGGGAGACTTCACCAGCCCGGTGTACGAGCTCGCGGACCAGAAGGTCTCCTTGGGTCCGGTGTTGATGAGGGTGCCCGAGGTGACCGCGAGGGTCCTGCGGGCAGCCACGAAGAAAAACGAAGAGGTTTGTTAGGGTTTACCAGCCCCGCTCCTGGAGCCTCTGGTCCTCGGGGATGGTGGAGATCTCCACGCCCCGCATGGCCTCACCGAGGTTCTTGGACACGTCGGCGATGACCGCCGGGTCGTCGAAGTGGGTGACGGCCTCCACGATGGCCTTGGCCCTCTTGGCAGGGTCGTTGGACTTGAAGATGCCCGAGCCCACGAACACGCCGTCGGAGCCGAGCTGCATCATCAGCGCCGCGTCGGCCGGGGTGGCGATACCGCCGGCGGCGAAGTTGATCACCGGCAAACGCTGAAGCTGGGCGACCTCCCTGACCAGCGGGAAAGGTGCCTGGATCTCCCGGGCCACGGTCCTCAGCTCGTCGTCTTCCTTGCCCTTGAGCTCCCGGACCTTGCCCATGATGACCCGCTGGTGGCGGACGGCCTCGACGACGTTGCCGGTGCCCGCCTCACCCTTGGTCCTGATCATGGCCGCTCCCTCGTCAATGCGCCTGAGAGCCTCGCCGAGGTCCCTGGCCCCGCAAACGAAGGGCACGGTGAACTTGCTCTTGTCCACATGATAGAACGGGTCGGCCGGGGTAAGGACCTCGGACTCGTCGATCATGTCAACGCCCAGGGATTCCAGTACCTGGGCCTCCACGAAGTGGCCGATACGGCACTTCGCCATCACCGGGATCGTCACAGTGTCGATGATCTTCTCGATCATTGCCGGGTCGGACATCCTAGCGACCCCGCCCTGGGCCCTTATGTCCGCGGGCACTCTCTCCAAGGCCATGACCGCTACGGCTCCAGCCTCCTCGGCTATCTTGGCCTGCTCGGCATTGGTGACGTCCATAACGACCCCTCCCTGCTGCATTCTAGCGAACCCTCTCTTGACGAGGTCGGTACCATACCGGAGCTTGGACATGTCCAACTCGAAAGGCATTTTTCTCACCGAGTCTGGTATTCTTGCATTGTATATCAAAATTGCTAAACAATTGTTTAATATATTCAGGTTCTGCGCGGGCGAATCCGGAATGCGTATCTCGGATGCCACGTCCACCGTCTGCACTAATTGTGAACTATCCAGCTCTTTCGAGCAGGGCTTCTTGCTTCATCCACCCAACTTGCCGTACCTGCGCGGAGGGCAGTAGCGGTCGAGTGTTCACAAGCGTGAGTTCCGGTCGTTCCGACCGTACCTTCCGTAATCCTCGATCGAGGATCACTAGAGAAGATGCATGGTCACGAGTCAGCGTGCATCCGCACAAGCACTCATGAGTTCGTTGGCTAAGCGATTTTGCTTCTACTCTGTCGCATATTGGGCAGGTCTGGCTCGTTCCTCTGGCATCAATCTGAACGAACAGCTTACCGGCGCTCTCAGCCTTGTAAGCCAGCTTCTGGCTGAACGAACTCCAGGCGGCGTCGCTAATGCTTCGTGCCAAATGGCCGTTCTCGATCATTTCCCTGGCATCCAGTTTCTCCGTAATGATCAGGTCGTAGTTGTCGACGTAGTACCTAGAAAGCTTGTGCTGAAAGTCATTACGTTGGTTCAGCACTCGCTCGTAAGTACGAGCGACGACGATGTATTGTTTCTCGTAGTTCTTAGAACCTTTCTGCTTTCTGGAGAGTCGCCGTTGCTCTCGCCTCAGCTTCTTCAGCTCTCGCTTCAAGTACCGAGGGTTCTCCACTTCGTTACCGTCGCTGTCGACGGCGTAGTGCTCAAGACCGACATCGATGCCCACCGCCGAGTCGATGATGACCGAATCTCTCGGATCTCGACCGTCATCGACCAGCAGGCAGGCAAACCACTTGCCGGAGGCGGTATGCTTGATAGTGACGCCCTTGATGCCGCCTTCGACGGCACGATGCATCCGTATCGGAATGTCGCCGATCTTGCTGAGGTGGAGGAGGCCGAACTTGTCGTTCTTCGGCAACAGCTTGAAACCGGACTGGTTGTAGGTGAAGGTCCTGAAACGATGCGAGGGCTTGAATCGCAACTTGCTGGCCTTATGGCCGCGCTTCTTCAGCTCTCGAAGCGCTGCCAGGTTGTAAAATAAGCGCTGTAGCTCGTACTGGAGCACCTTAGAATACACTCCTAGAAAATCCTTATCGCTCTCCTTCCACACCGGCAGGAGGGCTGACAACTTGAACCGGTCGTGCTCGCCAGCGTTGTAAAGCTCAAGAAAGCGGTTATAGATACGTCTGCAAACTTCCTTGGTCCACAGCAACTTTTTCTCTTGCTCGTGGTTCGGATAGAGGCGGAACTTGTAGGCGAGCAGAGCTTCCCTCGTTTTCATGATTCCTTTAGAATATAAACGTCTTGAGATGGGTTGAGCGAAAGTGCTCTTCGTGTTACTCTCCTTAATCCCTACTGACTCGGAGACTACCCGCTCGCAAAATGTTAAATCAGAGGCCTCTTATCCCCTGCTTCGATGCCTGCGAGGCGGCTCAGCAACGTACCCGAATCTGGAACGGTGAAGATAGCCAATATCGTGAGCAAGCTCAAGCAAGAGGGAGTGGACGTCATCTCCTTCTCCATGGGCGAGCCGGACTTCCCGACCCCCGAGAACATCAACGAGGCTTGCATCCGTTCCATCCAAGCCCATTTCAGTCATTATACTCCTTCGGCAGGCATCCCGGAGCTGAGGAAGGCCGTGGCCGAGAGGGCCCGCCAGGACAACCACATCCCCTGTTCCGAAGCTAACGTTCTAATCACTCCCACTAAGCAGGCGATCTTCCTCACCATGCTGGCAATGATCGATGAAGGCGATGAGGTCATCCTGCCGGAGATCTCCTGGGGCACCTACGAAGCCTGCATCCGGCTGGTAGGCGGGATACCCCGCTACGCCAAGCTGGACTCTGAGACCGGCTACCGCATGACCCCGGAGAGGGTCGCGGAGCAGATCGGCCCCAAGACCAGGATGATCCTCCTGAACTCCCCCGCCAATCCGACCGGTTCGGTGCTCACCAAGGACGACATCAGAGGGATCGCCGACCTGGCCAAGGACCACGACCTGATCGTGCTCAGCGACGAGGTGTACGAGAAGGTGCTCTTCGAGGGCGTGCACTACTCCATCGCCGCCGAGGACGGCATGTTCGAGAGGACCATCACCGTGAACGGGGTCTCCAAGACCTACGCGATGACCGGCTGGCGGCTGGGATGGGCGATCGCGCCCGTACCGTACATCAAGGCGCTCAACGTCCTGCAGACGCACTCGTTGACCAACGTGACCTCCTTCGTGCAGAAGGCCGGGGTGGAGGCGCTCAAGGGCCCCCAGGACTCGGTCAGGCGCATGGTGGAGGAGTTCCGTGCCCGCCGGGACCTGATCATGTCCCTGATCAAGGACATCCCGTCGCTGCACTGCCCCGAGCCGGCCGGAGCGTTCTACCTGTTCCCTGCGTTCGACCAGAAGATGAGCTCCGAGGACATGGCCGCCTACCTGCTGGAGAAGGCGCATGTCGCTGTCACCCCTGGCTCGGCGTTCGGACCCGCCGGGGAGGGGCACTTCCGCATATCCTATGCCTGCTCCAGAAAGGACATCATAGAGGGCATGGGACGCATAAAGGCCGCGCTGTCGAAGTTATAACTTAAGTAACAAAATCATCGCTCAGCGGCGGGCGGAAGGAGGTCGGGGATGCTGTCCCTTATCGGATACTCGGCACCGCATTGGGTGCAGGACAGCTTACCTTCGACGATGTCCCCATCGTTCTCCTTTGTAACCTCCAGCTCGAGCGGGTGATGCTTGCATGCCGGGCAGGCCAGGATGTCCAGGAGCTGTCTTTTCATCGGATCGGACGGTCAAGGGCGTGTCTACTATATTCAATTGACGAGGATGCCCGGCGTCGAGGCGTATCCCTCATCTTTGAACCAAACCCTTATTAGCGGACCAGCGGCTCCGCGTCCCGACGCCACATGGCGCCAAGGGGTCATCATTTGAAGTTCATCGATCTTAGGAGCGATACGGTCACCCTTCCTACGAAGGAGATGATGGACGCGATCGCGAGGGCCGAGCTGGGGGACGATGTCACAGGGAACGATCCGACCGTCAACGCCCTGCAGGAGAAGGCGGCCAGGCTTTTCGGGAAGGAAGCATCGCTGCTCGTCAGCAGCGGGACGCAGGGTAATCTCGTCTCGGTCATGGCCCACTGCCGGCCAGGCGACGAGATCATCCTGGAGTCGGAGGCCCATGTGTACTTCTACGAGGTGGGTAACATCGCCGCCGTGTGCGGGGTGATACCCAGGCTCATCAAGGGGGACCATGGCACCTTCACCGGCCAGCAGGTCCACGAGGCCGCCAGGGGCGAGGACCTTCACTTCCCCGAGTCCAGGCTGGTGGAGATCGAGAACACCCACAACCGGGCCGGGGGGACCTGCTGGACCCCCGCCCAGGTGGCCGACGTGGCCAAGGCCGCCCACGACCTCGGGATGAAGGTCCACATCGACGGGGCGAGGATATTCAACGCCTGCATCGCCCTCGACGTCGACGTGAAGGCTTACGCCAGGCACGTCGATTCCATCCAGTTCTGCTTGTCCAAGGGCCTCAGCTGCCCGGTCGGCTCCATGGTCGTCGGTAGCGCCGATTTCATCGAGACCTGCAGGAAGAAGCGGAAGATGATCGGCGGGGGGATGCGGCAGGCGGGGATCATCGCCGCGCCAGGCATTGTGGCCCTTGATACCATGATCTCCCGGCTGAAGGAGGACCACGACAACGCCAAGCGCCTGGCCACCGCCCTGAGCGCTATCGACGGGATCAAGGTCGACATGTCCACGGTGCAGACGAACATCGTGGTGATGGATGTGTCGGGCACGGGGAAGACGGACGCGGAGTTCATCGCCGAGGCCAAGAGGAACGGGCTTCTGCTCTCCGATTTCGGCCCCGACCTCGTCCGCCTGGTGACCCATCGGGGCATCACCACCGAGGACGTGGACGCCGCGGTCTCCATCATCGAGGACAAGGTCCTCAGGTGCTCGGGCGGCGTGTGCAGGATCTAGAAAAACAAGGGGGGGTTGCCCCCCTTCTCTACTTCTTCGGCTTCTTCCCGTTCCCGCCGTTCTGCTTGGGGGCGGGCTTCTCCTCTGGCTCCTCGGGCTCTTCTGTCTCCATGCACTCGCACTCCTCGTCGTCGCACGCATCCGGCTCGAGGAAATCGATGAGGAACCTGTTCATCTCCGCAAGGATGATCTGGGCCTTCTTGACGTCGCCCTCATCCAGCAGCTCCAGGACGGTCTCCAGGTCCTCCTGGATCGCTCCCAGGTCGTCGTCCAGGTCGTCCAGCATTTCGTAAAGGTGATCGAGCTTGTCTACCATGATTACATGATAACGGCCCCGGGGCAATGAATGTTCCGTAATGCTCTTGCGGTCCGGCAGAAAACGCTATTAATGCTACTTGCTATCATCCGCCACACCCCGCCGGGCTAACCGGCGGTCGATCGTGGTCGAAGCACTCGGGCGGTAAGACCTCGACCTGTCCTTCGCCGCCCCAAGGTGAGATTTAATGGCCTGCTGGGAACCCCGCATAGAGAACATGAAACCAGAAGAGCTCAAGGCGCTCCAGTATCGGTACCTGAAGACCCTGGTTTACAGATTGTACTCCTTTTCCGAGTTCTATCATTCCAAGATGAGGTCCGCGAGCGTCCATCCCGACGACATCAACAGCTTGGAGGACATCCGCAAGCTGCCCTTCATGTCCAAGAAGGACCTCCGGGACGGCTACCCGGACAAGTGCTTCGCCGTGCCCAAGAAGGAGGTGATCAGGTACCACGCGTCGTCGGGAACGACCGGCAAGCCGACCGTGGTGGGATACACCAAGAACGACATCGAGAACTGGTCGACCTCCCTGGCGAGGTCGCTGACCTCAATCGGGCTGGGCAGCGATGACGTGATCCAGGTGAGCAACACCTACGGCCTGTTCACCGGCGGCATCGGGTTCCACTACGCAGCGGAAAAGATCGGCGCTGCGGTCGTGCCCGCCTCCACCGGCAACACCGAGCGGCAGATCGAGCTTATCCAGGACCTCGGCGTCACGGCCATGGCCGCGACCCCCTCGTACATGCTACACCTCGGCGAGGTGGCGGAGAAAATGGGGATATCGATCAAGAACGACACCAAGCTGCGGGTCGGCCTGCTCGGCGGGGAGCCGTGGTCGGTCAAGATGCGGGACCGCATCGACGAGTGGCTAGGAGTTCGGGGGTTCAACTGCTACGGCACGTCGGAGCTCTCCGGCCCCATGTTCACGGAGTGCTCCGAGCGGAACGGCGTCCACATCTGGGGCGACTACGCGTACGTCGAGATACTGGACCCCGAGACCCACGAGCCAGTGGCGCCGGGGGAGAAGGGAGAGATGGTCATCACCATGCTACAGAAAGAGGCCCTCCCCATCGTGAGGTTCCGGATCGGCGACGTATCCTCCATCGACCCCGAGCCCTGCCCGTGCGGCCGGACGCATCCTAAGATCAAGCGGATCTTCGGCCGGGTCGACGACATGCTCGTGGTCAGGGGCATCAACGTCTTCCCGTCGCAGGTCCAGCACACCCTGATGTCCATCCCCGAGCTGGGGGAGCACTTCCAGATCGTGGTCGAGCGGAAGGGCGCGCTGGACACCATGCAGGTGAGGGTCGAGCTGAAGCGCGAAGCCTTCACCGACAACATCGTCCAGCTCATGGCCCTGAGAGAGAAGATCTCCTACCGGCTGAAGAACTCCCTCAACGTCGGAGCGACGGTCGAACTTGTGGAGCCTGGGACCCTGCCCCGGTACGAGGGGAAGTCGAAGTTCGTCGTGGACAAGAGGGATATCTGATGTACTCGCAGTATCACGTGAAGCAGCTCTCCATATTCTCCGAGAACCGCCCCGGACGGCTGGCCGCCGTGGCCAAGGCATTGAAGGAGGAGGGCGTCAACATCTTCGCCTTTTCCATCGCCGAGGGCGCCGGCTACGGCGTCATCAGGGCCCTGGTGGACCAGCCGGAGAGAGCGCTGGAGAAGCTCAGCGCCATCGGCTTCCCCGTCCGGTTCACCGATGTCCTGGCGGTGGAGATGGAGGACCGCCCCGGTGGCCTCTACGATGCCGTCGAGGTGCTGGGGAGGGCGGACATCAACATCGAGTACTCGTACGCTTACTCGGGCCGCAAGTGCGCTGTCCTCATCCTGCGCGTGGAGGCCATCGACTCGGCCGCCAAGCAGTTGCTGGATGCTGGGGCCAAGCTCCTAGAGGTGCCCCAGTTCACCTGAGCTTGGCTGACATTTGCTAGCATGAACCTGTCTAACATGGCACACTTGATATACTAGTAAGCCGATTCTTCGCAGCCTTAGGAGTACGATCGTGCGATATCGACCGCAACTCCGGCGTTGTAGGAGGAACGGTTAATGCTCGGTATCGACGACCCCTGGATATTGGCAGGTTACGGCTTGGCCATCGGGTTCACTCTGATCTGCATTGTGTACGGCTGGTGGAAACGGAACGAGGAGGATGGGGAGGAGGACTGAGATGATCGACACCACTCTCTTCTGGGCGTTCACCCTCCTGTACGTCGCCATGACCCTTTTCCTGGGGTACCTCGGCTTCAAGAGGACCAAGGCCTCCGAGGACTTCATGCTCGCCGGCCGCCACATCCATCCCTGGATCATCGGGCTTTCGTACGGTGCTACGTTCATCTCCACGTCCGCCATCGTCGGGTTCGGGGGGACGGCCGCGCTGTACGGCATGGGCCTCATCTGGCTGGCCATGCTGAACATCTCGGTCGGCGTGCTCCTGGCCTTCGTGGTGTTCGGGAAGCGGACCAGGGTCCTTGGCACGAAGCTCAAGGCGGTCACCTTTCCCGACCTCATGGGCAAGCGGTTCAAGTCGCCGTTCATGCAGTACGCCTCGGCGGTCATCATCCTCATCGCCATGCCTCTCTACGCCGCGGCCGTGCTCATCGGCGGATCGCGGTTCGTGGAGACGGCGCTGGGCGTGGACTATAACCTCGCTCTGATCGCCTTCGCCGCCATCACCGCCGTCTACGTCACCCTGGGAGGTCTCAAAGCGGTCATGTACACCGATGCCATGCAGGGCATCATCATGCTCGTGGGCATGGTCGTGCTGCTGTTCCTCACCTTCAGCCTCCTCGGTGACCCGGTCACTGCCTTCACCAAGCTCAGCAACCTCTCCCCGTCCATACCGACATCTCTGTCCAGCAAGGGAATGACCAGCTGGACGGCCTTCCCCACGTTCGGCTCGGAGATCTGGCTGACAGTGGTCACCACCATCATCATGGGCGTGGGCATCGGCGTGCTGGCCCAGCCTCAGCTGGTGGTCAGGTTCATGACCGCCAAGGACAACAAGGCCCTCAACCGCGCCATTCCCATCGGGGCGCTGTTCATCCTATTGACCACTGGCGTGGCCTACACCGTGGGGCCGCTGACGAACGTGTACTTCAGCGAGACCACCGGCAAGATAGCCATTGCCGCCGCTGGCAACGTGGACAAGATCATGCCCCTGTACATAGAGTCGGCCATGCCCGAGCTGTTCGTGGTCATCTTCATGCTCGTGTTGCTGGCAGCAGCGATGTCCACGCTAAGCGCGATCTTCCACACCATGGGCACGACCGCGGGGTATGACCTGTGGTCCCATGTCAAGCGGGTGAGGAGCGTCGAGGGTTACGACAAACCATCGCTGAACGCCAACAAGGCGGGCACCTTCGTCATGATCGTCTTGAGCGTCGGACTTGCGTACCTCATGCCGGACGGCATCATCGCCCGGGCCACTGCCATGTTCATGGGCCTGTGCGCCTGCGCCTTCCTGCCCGCTTTCGTGCACGGGCTGTTCAGCAAGAGCCCCTCTACCTTGGCCGCCAAGCTCTCCCTCGGCCTGGGAGGAGTGACCTGGTTCTTCTGGACCTTCTTCGTGCACATCAAGGAGTCGTCGATCCTGGGGGTCTGCAAGTTCCTCACCGGCCAGGACGCCATCCTTGGGATGCCCTGGCAGGTCGTTGACCCCATGGTCATCGCGCTCCCAGTGTCCATCATCGCACTGGTGGTGGGCTGGGTGTACGAAACGAGGTTGCCCGAGAGCGAGGCAAAGGCCAACGGCGGGACCGGGGCGGACTGAAGGGCATCGGGGCGCCGGGGGCCTTCAGGAAAAGGCCGCCTGGAAGCTCCGCTCGAGCCAGGTTCTGGCCGGCTCGAGGGACCGACCCCTCAGCGGGTAGCTTGGGCTCCCCGCGTCCTTCCGCCTCCCAAGTATTATCATCATCGACCTGGTCTTTAAATCTCAACCCGGCAGGGGGTTTTGGTGATTTGCTCGCACTTCAATCCTCCAGATTGGCTCCATTCCCCTCCCGGTTTTTAGTCCCGCTCTCTGGGCGAGGCTATATGGGCCGCAAGCGGCCTTCCTTTGACGGCCATGGGGCCTGAGAGAACGAAGGATATGTCCGAAGGGGAGAAGTGGCACACGCTGGAGGCAGGGAGGGTGATGAGCACGCTCGGCACCTCGCCGGACGGGCTGTCCACGGACGAGGCCGCCGCTCGCCTCCGCAGCCATGGCCGCAACGTTCTCACAAAGGGGGAGGAGGTGAAGTGGTGGAAGGTGGCTATCGAGGAGGTCACTGAACCGATGATCCTCCTCCTGTTGGCCATCGGCGTCCTGTACTCCATCCTGGGCGAGCCGGAGGACGCCGTCACCATATTCCTCGTCATCTTCACCCTGGTGGCGGTGGAGGTCCGCAACGAGCTGAAGGCGAAGACGACCATCCAGGCATTGAGCGCCCTTTCCCAGCCGAGCGTCACGGTCGTCCGTGGGGGCAGGGAGGCGGAGGTGCCGGCAGAGGAGGTGGTGCCGGGGGACATCATCGTCCTGGAGGCCGGGAAGAGGGTCCCCGCCGACGCCAGGGTGATTGAGTCCCGAGGCCTGGCGGTGGACGAGTCCTCGCTCACCGGGGAGCCGGTCCCGGCGGAGAAGAACGACCATGCGCTCGGCGACGTCGCCCTGGCCGAGCGCTCGGGCATGGTCTTCTCCAGCACCCTGGCCGTCCGCGGCCTGGGGCGCGCGGGGGTAGTGGCGACGGGCATGGCCCGATTGGAGATCTCTCGCCTGTTGAGAGAGAAGGCCTCCTACTGACGAACGGACC
>Ga0183100_1000572_pt1 | contig 26796 bp, 22 predicted proteins | sample Biomet2_FD_127789 | JGI IMG/M metagenome (GOLD analysis project Ga0183100, IMG submission 127789) | Microbial communities from bioreactor (seeded with anoxic lake sediment) at LBNL, California, USA - Biofuel metagenome 2 | ecosystem: Engineered > Bioreactor > Anaerobic > Unclassified ...
TGGCCAGGCCTTTCACCAACGAGGCGTTGCCCACGGCCATGCCGATGCGCCAGCCGGTCATGTTGTAGGTCTTGGAAAGCGAATGGAATTCGATGGCGACGTCTTTGCCGCCGGGAATCTCCATGATCGACAGGGGCTTCTTGGCCTCGTCGTAGTACATTTCCGTGTAGGCGGCGTCGTGCACGACGATGACGTTGAACTCCTTGGCCTTCTCGATGAGCTTTTCGTAGAAGGAGCGCGGAGCCGTGGCCGCCGTGGGGTTGTTGGGATAATTGATGTAGATGAGCTTGGCGCTCTTCCAGGTGTCGTTGTCGATGGCGTCGAGATCCGGCAGGAAGTCGTTCTCGTCGGTCAGCGGCAGGTATTTGGGAATGCCGCCGACGAACTCGGTGCTGACGCCGTACACGGGATAGTTCGGCGTGGCGATGAGGGCCACGTCGCCCGGGTTGACGAAGGCCAGCGGGAAGTGCGCGATGCCTTCCTTGGAGCCGATGAGGCCGAGCACCTCGGTGTTCGGGTCCAGCACCGCGCCAAAGCGGCGTTTGTACCAGTCGGCCACGGCCTTGCGGAAGCTCAGCATGCCGATATAGGACGGATACTGGTGGTTGGCCGGACGCTTGGCGGCCTCGAACAGGGCGTTGATGATGAAATCGGGGGTGGGCAGATCGGGGTCGCCGATACCCAGGCTGATGATGTCCACGCCCCTGGCGCGGACTTCTTCCTTGGCCTTGTCGATGGCGGCGAAGAGATAGGGCGGCAGGTTCGCCAGACGCTGGGCAAGTTGAAATTCGGACATTGCTCGGCTCCTTATGGTGCAAATGGAAACGCTTGTGTAATGCCCCGGCCCGTTGCTGTCAATCAAGGCGCGGCGCTGTGCTCGGCGCTTTACGCACCAGGCCTTGCGGATACACAAGAAAAAGTTTAGATGATGGGCGCATCGGCGGATAATTCGTCCACCGCGCTGTGATCTTTTGGCCTCGTGCCGATCGCGCGAGGCGGCGCACGCACAAAGACCGGTGATTATTCCATGAACAGCATTGCCCCGGCCGCCGCGGCCGCCCTTTCGCATCCCATCGCCGACAGGTACCTGGAGCACCTGACCGTTGAGCGTGGCCTTTCGGAAAACACCCTTGGCGCCTATGGCGCGGACATCTCCGCCCTGCTCTCCTTTCTTGACGGCCTTGGCGTAGCGCTTGAAACGTGCTCTTCACGAGACTTGTTCTTATATTTGACGCACCTTCGAGCTAAAAAACTGGCCGCGGCGAGCCTGGCGCGGCATCTTTCCACCGTGCGCGGACTGTTCGCCTTCGCGGTGCGCGCACAGTTGCTGAAGGAAGACCCAGCCTCCCTGCTGGAAAGTCCCAAGCTGCCGGACCAGCTGCCGGAATTTCTTACCCGCGCGGAAATGGACATGCTCCTCGACCAGCCGGACACGGGCACATCCCTGGGCTTCCGCGACCGTGTGATGCTGGAGCTTCTGTACGCCGCCGGTCTGCGCATCTCTGAACTCATTGGGCTTGTGCTGGGCGACTTTGACCCGCAAACGGGCATTCTGCGCGTGTTCGGCAAGCGCGCCAAGGAACGGCTGGTGCCCATCCACGCGGCGGCGCAAAAACTGCTTGGGGAATGGCTGGAATACAAGCGCGCGGCCTTCGGCCCTGTGACGAAGCATCTTTTCCTCAACCGCTCCGGCAAGGGCCTCACTCGGCAGGGCGTGTGGAAGCTGGTCAAGCGCTACGCCGAGATGGCGGGCATCCGTCGGCCCATTTCGCCGCACACCTTCCGCCACACCTTCGCCACGCACCTGCTTGAAGGCGGCGCGGACCTGCGCACCGTGCAACTGCTGCTCGGCCACGCGGCCATCAACGCCACGGAAATATACACGCACATCCAGTCCGGGCGGCTCATGCGCATCCACGAACAATTCCACCCGCGGTCCACCGCCTTCGCCACCGATTCGTTGCGCCGCAAGGGAGCCAAAACATGAGCGCAGCCGCGCCCGTCAAGCCGCGCCCCAAAACCGTCATAACCGCCCATGCCAATGCCGACTTTGACGCGTTGGCCGCCATGATAGCCGCCAACCGGCTATACCCGGACGCGGTGCTCATCTTTCCCGGCAGCCAGGAAAAGAACCTGCGCAACTATTTCATACAGAGCACCACGTATCTCTTCAACTTCAAGTCCTTCAAGGACATCGACATCGCGGACGTGGAGCTGCTGGTCATTGTGGATACGCGGCAAAAATCCCGTGTGAGCCACGTGCAGCCCTTGCTGGACAAGCCCGGCATTCGCATCCACGTGTTCGACCACCACCCTGATACCGATGAGGATGTGGAGGCCGAGTACTCGCGCGTGGTCAACTGGGGCAGCACCACAACCATCATTTGCCATGAGCTGATGGCCAAGGGCATAGAGCCCACAATAGAAGAGGCGACGGTGCTGGGCCTGGGCGTGTTCGAGGACACGGGCTCCTTCACCTTCACCTCCACCACGCCGGAGGATTTCTCCGCCGGGGCCTGGCTGCGAAAAAACGGCATGGATCTCGGTGTGATATCCGACCTGCTCTCCCGCGACTTGTCCTCGGACCAGGTGCGCGTGCTCTCCGAACTCATCGAGTCGGCCAAGACTCACGACTTCCACGGCATCGAGGTTGTTGTGGCCGAGGTCAGCACTGAGGAGTTCATCAGCGATTTCGCCTACCTTGTGCACAAGTTCATCGACATGGAGAACGTGCGCGTGATGTTCGCCCTGGGCCGCATGGGCGACCGCATCCATATCGTGGCGCGCTCCCGTGTGGGCGACGTGAACGTGGGCTACATCTGCTCGTTCTTCGGCGGCGGCGGTCACGGCTACGCGGCCTCCGCCACGGTGAAGGACAAGACGCTTAGCGAGGTGCGCGACGAGCTGCTCGCCCTGCTCTACTCCCATATCAACCCGCACATCACCGCCGCCACCATCATGTCCAAGCCGCCGGTGGTCATAGAATCCACGCGCAGCATGGCCGATGCGGCCGAGTTGATGATGCGTTACGGGCTCAAGGCCGTGCCCGTGGTGGCGCCAGGCGGCCGTAAATGCGTGGGCGTGTTGGACCACCACACGGCGGACAAGGCCGTGGGCCACGGCCTGCGCGAGGTGCCCCTGGCCGAGTACATGCTGGTGAACTTTCTCACCGTGCCCGCCGAGGCGGACCTGCACGCGGTGATGGAGATCGTCATCGGCAAACGCCAACGATTCCTGCCGGTGATCGATGGTGATGAAATCGTTGGCGTCATCACCCGCACGGACATGGTGAACCTGCTGGTTGAGGAATCGGCGCGCATTCCCGAGGCTATGCTGCCGGACCCCAAACGCGACCGGAACATCCGCTCCGTGATGCGCCAGCGGTTGCCGGGGTCCATTCTGGCCCTGCTGGAGCAGGCGGGCATGCTGGCCCAGGAGCTGGGCTTCAAAATCTATGCGGTTGGCGGCTTCGTGCGTGATATTCTCCTCGCCCGGCCCAACCTGGACATCGACCTCGTGGTCGAGGGCGACGGCATCCGTTTCGCCCGTGAGCTGGCCAAAGTCAGGCAAGGCCGCGTGAAGGAACATCAGAAGTTCAAGACCGCCGTCGTCGTCTTCCCCGACGGCCAGCGCATCGACGTGGCCACCGCGCGGCTTGAGTACTACGAGTACCCCACCGCCCTGCCCACGGTGGAGCTCTCGTCCATCAAACTGGACCTCTATCGCCGGGATTTCACCATCAACGCCCTGGCGCTCAACCTCACGCCCGGGCATTTCGGCCAGCTCATGGACTTCTTCGGCGCCCAGCGCGACATCAAAGAGAAGGTCATCCGCGTGCTGCATTCGCTCAGCTTCGTAGAAGACCCCACGCGGATTCTGCGGGCCGTGCGCTTCGAGCAACGCTTCAGCTTCCGCATCGACGGGCAGACCCTTAAGCTCATAAAAAACGCGGTGCAGCTCAATCTGTTCGCCAAGCTCACCGGCATTCGCCTTGCGCATGAGCTCCAGATCATCCTTGGCGAGGAGAACGTGCTGGAGAACCTGAACCGCTTGCAGGACTTGAAGCTTCTCGCCGCCATACACCCGCAGCTGAACCTGGACGCGGAGCGTTTGCGTGTGCTGATGGAGCTGCACAAGGTGCACACCTGGTACACGCTGCTTTATCTGGAGCCGCCCGCAAGCACCTGGAAACTGTACATGCTGGGCCTCACCATGGGAGCGGATCACGACCAGCTGGAGGGCATCTGCCGCAGGCTTTCCTTCACCGAGCGAGAATTGCGGGACTTTTTGGCCCTGCGCGACCATATTGGCGAGGCGCTGGCCAAACTGATGACTTGGCAGGACGGCCAGTCATCGTTGAGCGACATCTATTTTGTGCTGGACCAGCTGCCGCTGGAAGGCGTGTTGTTCCTGATGGCCCGCAGCCGACGCGAAGTGATGCGCAAGAACATCTCCCAGTACCTGACACGCCTGCGCAGCCAGGAAATGCTCATCGATGGTTCGGATCTGAAGCACATTGGCCTGCGTGATGGACCATCCTTCGCCAAGGTGCTGCGCAGGGTGCGCGCCGCAGCTGTGGATGGCGCGGCCACCACCCGCGAAAAGCAGCTTGAGCTTGCCAAGACCCTTGTGGAAACGCTACGCAACCAAGGGACCGAGCAGCGGCGCGGACCGCATGGCGAACAACGCCGCAAGTGACCGCGTGGGGGGGCACAATGGATATGCCGGACAAGCCGAACCAGCCGGGAAAAACGGATGGTGGCGACAAGGGGCTCAAGGTCGTCAAAGTCGCCCGCGAGAACCATGACACCACGTCCATCTATTTCGCCGGGCCGGAAATGGAACGCTTTAAAAAACGCGAGCCGGGCCAGTTCGGGGCCATTCGCGTCATGCGCGGCGGCAAATGGACCGAACCTCATCCCTTCACCATTTCTGGCGCGCCGGAGGAAGACACCCTGCGCATGACCATCAAAAGCTCGGGCGAATTCACCAGGGGCATACCTGCAATCGAGCCGGGCACGCCCATTGAGTGCGCCGGGCCCTTTGGTCAATTCTGCCACGGCATAGAGAGCCAGCCGGAGATCGCGATGATCGCCGGTGGCGTGGGCATAACACCATTTCTGAGCGTGCTGCGCCATTTCAAATCAACCGGCGCGGGCAACAGCATTGTGCTCATATGGGCGAACAAGACCTTCGCCGACGCCTTTGCCCAGCGCGAGCTGGAGGACTACACGCGCGTCATGCGTCTGCGCGTTGTCCATGTGTTCAGCCGCGTTGAACCGCAGGAGCAGCGCCCCGGCCCCGTGTTTGACGACGGACGCCCCGGCGAGGTGCGGTACGAGTATGGCCGCGTGAACGAGAACCTGCTGCGCAGGAATCTGCGCACCGCCGCCGCGACGTTTTATCTTTGCGGACCTCCGCCCATGCAGCGCACTGCGCTGGAGGAACTGGCAAAGTACGGTGTGCCGCCGGAGAACGTGCGCAAGGAGGCCTTTGTCTTCACCTCGGCCAAGTGACCGAGGCGGCGCAAGGCCGCATTTTGCCGCATGAGTGCGGCCAGCTTTCCCCTCCGGCCAAGGATGAATGCCGCGTTCGGCGTTGGAACCGGCATGTGGCCTTGGCAGCGTTTCAACAGTCGGCCCGATCACCGAGATTGGCGCGTTGGGCCGGACGACCCGGTTTGAGCGCACGTTGCGCGTGGCCGGGCGCATGCACCCGCACCCTAACGCCTTGCTGGAGGTTTCATGTCTTTGCCGCGCCCCAGATTCATTATCGCGCCTGCCGCCGCCGCACTGCTTTTTTGCGCCGCTCCCGCCTTCGCTTTCGCCACGGGGCACTCGCTCGATGGCTCGTCGCTTTCCGTGTGGTGGGCGCTGCCCTTTGCCTGCATGTTGCTGTCCATCGCCATCATGCCGCTCACCCTGCCCAGCCTGTGGTCCAACCACTTCGGCAAGATCGCGGTCATGTGGTCCCTGGCCTTTCTTGCCCCCTGCGCGGTGATGATCGGCGCGGATGTGACGCTTATGGCGTTATTGCATACGATATTGCTTGAGTATGTGCCGTTCCTGGTGCTGTTGTTCGCGCTGTTCACCATTTCCGGCGGCGTGCGGATAAAGGGCAGCCTTGGCGGCGCGCCGGTCTCCAATCTTGGCCTGCTCACCGTGGGCACCTTTCTCGCCAGCCTCATGGGCACCACGGGCGCGGCCATGCTGCTCATACGGCCGCTGTTGCGCTCCAACGCCCACCGTCGCTACAAAGTGCATACCCTGGTGTTCTTCATCTTTTTGGTTGCGAACATTGGCGGTTCGCTCACCCCCTTGGGCGATCCTCCGCTGTTCCTTGGTTTCCTCAAAGGCGTCAGCTTTTTCTGGACCACCAGCCATCTGTTTCACGAGATGCTCTTTGCCGCTTGCGTGTTGCTCACGCTGTATTTCCTTATCGACCTTGGCTTGTACATGAAGGAAGGCCGCCCCACGGACCCTGCCAAGGTGCATGGCCGCAAATCGGCCAGGATCGGCATAGAGGGCGGCGTGAACCTTGTGCTGCTTCTTGGCGTGATCGGGGCTGTGCTCATGAGCGGCATGTGGAATTCGGGCATTGAGCTTGGGGCGGGCGATTTGCAAATTTCGTTGCAGGATCTCTCACGCGACCTGCTGCTGCTGGCGTTCGCCGGGCTCTCGCTGCTGCTCACCGACAAGGAGACCAGGGAATTCAATAATTTTTCCTGGGAACCCATCGAGGAAGTGGGCAAGCTGTTCTTCGGCATCTTCATCACCATGATCCCGACGATCGCCATGCTCAAGGCCGGGCCGCAGGGAGCCTTCCGCGACATCATCGCCATGGTGACGCATGATGGGCAGCCTGTGAACCACATGTACTTCTGGCTTTCGGGCATCTTGTCCAGCTTCTTGGACAACGCCCCGACTTACCTGGTGTTCTTCAATACCGCCGGTGGCGACGCCTCGCACCTGATGCTTGATGCGCCGCTTACCCTGGCGGCAATTTCCTGCGGTTCGGTTTTCATGGGCGCCAATTCGTACATCGGCAATGCGCCAAACTTCATGATCCGCTCCATCGCCGAATCGCAGGGTGTGAAGATGCCTAGCTTTTTCGGCTATATGCTCTGGTCGGTGGGCATCCTCATCCCCCTGTTCCTCATCATGACGCTGGTGTTCTTCAAATAGCGCGGTGGCAACTGCGGGCGGCCCCGGCGCCAAGCCTTGCCCTTCAAGCCCGCGCGAGGTAAGGAAATGCCAGACGGCGGGTTTTCGCCCAACATTCTGTACAGAAGGTGAGAGTTGAAATGAACGTGTTGTGGGCCCCCTGGCGAATGGAATACATCCTTGGACCGAAGCCGAACGAATGCGTGTTCTGCGTTCCCGAGCACACTGGCGAGGACGAGGAGCGCTTCATTTTACGACGCGGAAAGCATTCCTATGTCATAATGAACCGCTACCCGTATAACAATGCGCATCTCATGGTGACGCCCTACCGGCACGTCAACTGCCTGACCGCCCTTGCGCCCGAGGAAGCCCACGAGTGCATGGATCTGCTGCAGTCCTGCGTCAAGATCCTTGGCGATGCGTTCAAGCCCCACGGCATCAACGCCGGGCTCAACCTGGGCGAGGCGGCGGGGTCGGGCATCGCCGCGCACATCCACTTCCAAATTGTGCCCCGCTGGAACGGCGACAACTCGTTCATGGCCGTCTTCAGCGAAACGCGTGTCATTCCCGAGCACCTGCGCGCAACCTACGCCACCCTGAAGCCCTATTTCGACGCCCTGGGCTGAACCGCCCCAGACGCCCGACAAGGAGTGAGACCATGCGCTACCTCAAATCCCTCGCCCTGATTCTGATCTTCGTGGTATCCATGTTGTTCTTCGTGCAGAACAACCAGCCCCTGTCCACCTCGGTGGTGCTTGAGTTCAACGTGGTGGCGCTGCACCTGTATTCCCTGCCTCTGCCGCTGTATATTATGGTGCTGGGCGCGTTTTTGCTGGGCGCGGTGCTCACCTTGGCCTTTCTCCTTGTGGACCGCATCCGCCTCGGCCTGGAGCTGAAGACCCTGCGCACCCGGTACGCCGCTCTTGAGGATGAGGCGCTCTCCCTGCGCACACTGCCCCTCAACCAGCCGCAGAACCAGCAGGCGTCAGCCGTTTCCGGCCTGGCCGCAGGTTCGGGCGACTCTGGCTCCGGCTTGAGCATTTAGGAGATCTCCTTGCCCTGGAATGCGCTTTTCAGGCTCGGCCGCAAAAGGCCCAACCACCAGGACGCCGACAGCGCCCGTGGGGCGGAACCGCTGACGCACCAGGACACGCGAGCGGCCATTGTCGAACTTTCACAAGCCGTTCGCAACAACCCGGAATCCGTTGAGATTTATCTTGCGCTGGGCAACCTGTACCGCTCGCAGGGAGAAATTGAGCGGGCCATCCACATCCGCCGCAGCCTTACCGACCGTCCCGGGTTGGAGCCGGCCCTGCGCGCCCGCAGCTTCTTCGAACTCGGCCGCGACTTCCGGCGCGGCGGCATGCTTGACCGCTCGCGCGAGGCCTTCTCCCAGGCCGCCGGGATTATGGGCGATACCGAAGAAGTGCAGCTGGAGCTGGCGCGCCTTGCGGCCGATTGCGGCGAATTCGAGCGCGCCGCCGAACATTACGGCCGCATCGACAGGCCCATGGCGCAGGCCCACTACCTGGCGCGACAGGCCAGCGATTTTTTCCATAAGAACGCGCCCGAGCAGGCCGAACAGCTTGTGCAGCAGGCGCTCAAGGTCTTTCCGGCCTCGCCGGAGGCCTGGCTTGCGAGCATTGTGCACAGCGTGCTCGGGTCGGATACGGCCACCCTTTCCCGCACCTTGGCTTCGGCCTGCGGCAATATCCCGGCGGAGCAGAGGTTTTTGTTGCTGGAGGGGCTGCTTGATGTGTTTTCCGCCGTGCGCGTTGACGACGGCACGCCCGGTCTTCCTCTAACCCCGCAAACCATATCCGAACTTGTGCGCGTGAGCGTGGCGGTGTTGGCGGAGCTCCCGCCGGACGCGCTGGTCTGTTTTTACTGCGCCAAACTCTGCCTCTTTGAGGCCGATCAGGACAATGCCAGGCATTGGTTGGAAAAATCCCTGGTGTTGAACTGTGATTTCTGGCTGGCCCGCCTGGAGCTTGTGAGCTTGGTTTTGACCGACCAGGAGCTGACGCCGTTTCTTCGCGACCAGCTGACATATTTCGTCAGCCATGCGCGCAAGAGCAAGCGTTTTGTCTGCCGGGCCTGCGGGTTCCGCTGGGACAAGACGTTTTTCATCTGCCCGCGCTGCCGCTCCTGGCACAGCATCCTGTTCCGGCAGGAATTCTCGTAGGTCGCGTTCATGGAGCCATCGGCCAAGCTCACCCCCATGTTCGAACAATACATGCAGGTGAAGACGGAGTATCCAGACGCTCTGCTCTTCTTCCGCATGGGCGACTTCTTTGAGCTGTTTTTCGAGGATGCGCAGGTGGCCGCGCGGGAGCTGCAAATCACCCTCACCACCCGCAACCCCAACTCCGAGTCCAAGGTTCCCATGTGCGGCGTGCCGCACCACTCGGTCAACGGCTACCTGGCCCAGCTGCTTGAGAAGGGCTACAAGATCGCCGTCTGCGACCAGATTGAAGATCCGCGGCAGGCCAAAGGGCTTGTAAAGCGCGCCGTAACGCGTGTTTTGACCCCCGGCACCATCGTTGAAGATCTTTCGCTGACCGCAAAGTCCCACAACTACCTTTGCGCGCTTTACTGGGATGCCGACAAGGGCGCTGGCGGCCTGGCCTGGGTCGATGTTTCCACAGCTGAATGGAGCGGACTTTATTCCAAGCGTGAGCCGGAGCTGTGGCAATGGGCCATGAAATTGGCTCCGCGAGAGATTATTTTGCCGCAGGGCAAAAAAGTGCCGCAAAGCTGCGCCGATCTCTCCGCTCAGGTGAGCCAGATGGCTTCGCCCAGCGCCTTCGACCTCGCGGCGGCCACCTCATCCGTGCTGGCGGTGCAAAACGCACCGGAACTGGGCACGCTGGATCTGGCCGACAAGCCAGAGCTGGTGCGCGCGCTGGGGGCCGTCCTATCCTATCTGCGCATGACCCAGCGCACGGACATGCCGCCGCTGGGCGAGTTTAGGCCGCTGGACCTCTCGCGTCACCTCATTCTCGACGAGGTAACCGAGCGCAACCTGGAGATTTTTCGCCGCCTGGATGGCCGCGGCGGTCCTGGCACCCTGTGGCATGTGCTTGACAAAACGGCCACGCCCATGGGGGGGCGCCTGCTGGAGTCGCGTCTGCGGCAGCCCTGGCGGGAGTTGCCGCCCATAACCCGCACCCAGGATGTTGTGGCGCTGTTTTATGAGCGCGACGGCCTGCGCCAGGACCTGCGCCGCCAGTTGGACGACGTGCAGGACCTGGAGCGCCTGTCCACGCGCATCGCCCTTGGCCGGGCCACCCCGCGCGATTTTGTGGCCGTGCGCGAGAGTCTGCGCCGTCTTCCCCCCCTGCGCGCTTTGCTTGAAGCCGCCGTTGCGGACATGCAATCAGCCGCGCCCGCCGAACTCTCCGCCATGCTCAAAAATTGGGACGATCTGCCGGACATCGCCGACCTGCTCGGGCGGGCCTTTGTGGATTCGCCGCCGCTTGTCATCACCGATGGCGGTCTTTTTCTGCCCGGCTTCGATCCCGCCCTGGACGAGCTCATCAGCCTCACCGAACACGGCGAAGCGCGCATTCAGGAGATGCTGGAGCGCGAGCGCGACGTCTGCGGCATCCAGAAGCTCAAGCTCGGCTACAACAAGGTTTTCGGCTACTACCTTGAGATTTCCCACGCTTACCAGGGGGATGTGCCGGAGCATTTCATCCGCAAACAAACACTGGTCAACGGCGAACGCTACATCACCCAGGAGCTCAAGGAGCTTGAAGACCGCCTGCAGGGCGCGGCCGAGGAACGCAAGTCGCTGGAATACCGCCTGTTTGGCGAGCTGCGCGAGCAAGTGGCGCAGGTGCGCGTGCGGTTGATGTTTATGGCCGGCGCCCTGGCCGCGCTTGATTACTGGCAGGGGCTGGCCGAGGCCGCGCGCGTGAACGTGTGGGTGCGTCCCGAGCTGCATGAGGGCATCGAAATGGAGGTGTCGCAGGGGCGGCACCCTGTGGTGGAGGCGGCCACCGGATCCGGCGGCTACATTCCCAACGACCTGCGCATGGACGAGAGTCGGCGCATCCTGCTCATCACCGGCCCCAACATGGCGGGCAAGTCCACTGTGCTGCGCCAAGCCGCGCTTATGAGCATTCTGGCCCAGCTGGGATCCTTTGTTCCGGCAAGCGCCGCGCGCCTGGGATTGGTGGACCGCGTGTTCTCCCGCGTGGGCGCAAGCGACAACCTCGCCCGCGGCCAGAGCACCTTCATGGTGGAGATGATGGAGACCGCGCGCATTCTGCGGCAGGCAACGTCGCGCAGCCTTGTCATTCTTGATGAGATAGGCCGGGGCACCAGCACCTTTGACGGACTTGCGCTGGCCTGGGCCGTGGTGGAGGAGCTGTCGCGGCGCGGGCGCGGCGGCATTCGCACGCTGTTCGCCACGCACTACCATGAGCTGACCTCCTTGGAGGGCCGCATTCCCGGCCTGCGCAACATGAACATCGCCGTACGCGAGTGGAAGGGCGACATCGTGTTTTTACGCAAGCTCATTCCTGGTCCGGCGGACAAGAGCTACGGTATCGAAGTTGCCCGTTTGGCTGGCGTGCCGCAGCCCGTGGTGGCGCGCGCACGCGAAATCCTTGCGTCCCTCGAAGAAAAATCGCAAAGTGGACGCGGCGGCGCGCAAGTGCAAAGCGCCCGGCAAACGTTGCTGCCAGGTGTGCCCGCCCCTTCGGAGCCCAAGACCCCGGAGCCGGTTAATCCGATTTTGGTGGAGCTGGCAAAGCTCGACGTGAACGGCCTTTCGCCTCTGGCCGCCCTGACCCTGTTGCATGAATGGAAAAAGATCGTGAGCGCCACATGAGCATGCGTCGTTGTGATTTTCTGCCCGCCCTGGCCGCGGTGCTTCTGGCCGTCACGCTTGTTGGGCTCGTCTCCTGCGGCAAGCGCGACTGGCCATCCCCGAATTTGAACGATGACCGCTACCGCATCCGCTCCATCAACGTGACGCGCGCCCAAGCCTGCGTGGTGGTGGATATGGAGCTTGCGGGCGCTTGGCAGAACATGGACAGCGTGCGCCTGCTCATTGAGCCCATCGGCACCGGACGGGACGACGGCTGCGCAGAATGTCCCTTCCAGCCACGCATGTCGCGCTTTTATGGCCCAGGCGCGGCCGAGGTCAAACGCGACATGAACCGGCTGATCATAACATCCTGCGACCTTGACCCAACGAAGACCTATCGGGTGCAGGTTGTCGCAAACAACGTCTACCCGACGCTTTCCCTCGTCATGTCCCCAATCACGGTCGTGGCGCCGCAATAACCATCCCTGCGTTTGAGAGGAGCACGTCCATATGCATCATTTCACAATGAAGAACGGCACCTTGTTTGCGGAAGGCGTGAACGTGAAGGCGTTGGCCAAGCAGTATGGCACGCCGCTGTACGTTTACTCCACGGCCACCCTCACCCGCCATTTTCAGGCCTTTGACTCCGCCTTTGACGCGGTGGACCACCTCACTTGCTATTCGGTGAAGGCCAACTCCAACCTTTCCGTGCTGCGCCTGCTCGCCAGTCTCGGCGCCGGCATGGACATCGTTTCCGGCGGCGAGCTTTACCGTGCGCTGCTGGCAGGTGTTAAGGCGGACCGCATCGTCTACTCCGGCGTGGGCAAGAAACCGTCGGAAATAGCCCAGGCCCTTTCCGCCGGCATCCTCATGTTCAATGTGGAAAGCGTGCAGGAACTCATCCGCATCAACGACGTCGCCCGCGAGATGGGCAAAATCGCGCGGGTCAGCTTCCGCATCAACCCGGACGTTGACCCCAAGACCCATCCGTACATCTCCACGGGCATGAAGAAGAACAAGTTCGGCCTGAGCATCGAATCCGCGCTGGATGCTTACTCCATGGCGCGCGACCTGCCCGGCATCGAACCCGTGGGCATGGACTGCCACATCGGTTCGCAGCTCACCACCATCGCCCCATTCCTGGAGGCGCTGGACAAGTTGCTGGTGTTCTATGACAAGCTCAAGGCCATGAATCTCGACATCCGCTACCTTGACCTCGGCGGCGGGCTGGGTATTCCCTACGACGAGGAAGAACCGCCCCACCCCAAGGAATTCGGCGCGGCGTTGACCAAGGCCATCGACGGTCTGCCGCTCAAGGTGGTGCTTGAGCCTGGCCGCGTCATCGTGGGCAACGCGGGCATCCTCGTCACCGAGGTGCTGTACACCAAGCAGACTTCCACAAAGACTTTCGTCATCGTGGATGCGGCCATGAACGACTTGGTGCGCCCCTCGCTGTACGGCTCCTTCCATCGCATTGAGGAAGTAGAGCCCCAGGGCAGAGGCGCCCTTGATGTCGATGTCGTGGGCCCCATCTGCGAGAGCGGCGACTTTTTGGCCAAGGACAGGCAACTGCCCGAGGTGCGCCAAGGGGAGCTGCTGGCCGTGTATTCCGCCGGAGCCTATGGCTTCACCATGAGCTCCAACTACAACACCCGCACCCGGGCCGCGGAAATTCTGGTGGATGGCGACCGCGCCATGGTGGCCCGCCGCCGTGAAACCTACGAGTCGCTTGTGGCGAACGAAATCTAGCCCGAACCGGGGCCGGGCGCGGGGCGTTGCTCCACTGCGTTCGGCCCCGTCCTCCACGCATGGCACGGCTCAACTCCTATCATCTTCCGCACCACCTCTGGCCCGGCCAGGAGGATCTGGCGCATTTGCAGGGGCAAGAAGCCCGGCATTTGCTGGGCGTTTTGCGCGCCCGCGCGGGCGAAACCGTGCGGCTCTTCGATGGGCTCGGTCGGCACGGACTGTTCGAGATCGTCGAAGCCGCAGGGAAAAACCTGGCCCGCTTGCGCCGCTTGTCCGAGACCATTGAACCCGCGCCGGATCGTGGGGTCACGCTGGCCCTGGGCTGGAACAAGGCCTCGCGCCGGGACTGGCTGCTGGAGAAGGGCGTTGAGCTCGGGGCACGGGGCATTCTGTTTTGGCAGGCCGCCCGCAGCCAGGGCGACATGCCGCGGGAGCCCAAGGAATCGTGGTTGGACAAGTGCGTGCAGGCGGCCAAACAATGTCAAAGCGCTTGGCTGCCCCGGCTGGACGTTGCGGATGGAGGCGTTGAGGGCCTGCTGCGCGTTGCGGCGGAGTACGACGGATGTTATGTGCTCTATGAGGGCGCGGCGGCGGAGAACCTGCTCGACCCCTGCCGCTTGGCCTCGGGGCATAGTCTTGTGGTGCTGGGACCGGAAGGCGGCCTTGAGGAGCGCGAGGCCGCGCGCCTGGCCGAAGCCGGATTCGCGCTGGCAAGCCTGGGACCACGCCCACTGCGCTGGGAAACCGCGGCGCTGTCCTGCCTGGCGCTGGCGCACCACGCCGGTCTTGCCGGCCAAGCGCTCTGCCCTGCCGCGAAATAATCCGCCGCAACCCACGAAAGAGGCATTCCCTTCATGCGCATAGAACTTTCCGACAAACAGCCTCTGGCGGACAAAATCCGCCCGCAGAGCCTTGCCGAATTCGTGGGGCAAAGCCATTTGCTGGAACGCATCGCGGCCTTCGCCAATGGCCCGCGCCTGCCCAGCCTGCTGTTCTTCGGTCCGCCGGGCTGCGGCAAGTCCACTTTAGCCATGCTCATGGCCAAGGCGGCGGGCAAACGTTGGCTGCGGGTCAGCGCGCCGGAGGCCGGGCTTGCCGCTCTGCGCAAGCGTTTGGAAGGGGCCGAGGTGCTCATTCTCGACGAAATCCACCGCTTTTCCAAGGCGCAGCAGGATTTTTTCCTGCCCATCCTCGAAAACGGCGAGATTGTGCTGCTCGCCACCACCACGGAAAATCCATCCTTTAGCGTCACGCGGCAGTTGCTCTCCAGGCTGCATGTGCTGCGATTCCGCTCGCTGACGCGTGAGGAGCTGATACGCATGGCGCGGCGCGGTGCGGCGGTTCTGGGCGTGGAGTGGCCCGACGAGGTGTTCGACCTGCTTGCAGGCATGTGCGCGGGAGATGGCCGCGCCCTGCTGAACCTGGTGGAGCATGTGGCCAGCCTGCCCAAGGAGAAGCTGGAGCTCGAGGCCTTGCGCCAAGCCCTGCCCGAGGTGATCATCCGGGGCGACCGCGATGGCGATTCGCACTACGAGCTGGCCTCGGCGCTCATCAAAAGCATCCGCGGCAGCGACGTGGACGCCGCGCTGTATTATCTGGCTTGTCTGCTGGAAAGCGGCGAGGATCCGCGCTTCATCTGTCGTCGGCTGGTGCTTTCCGCGGCTGAGGATGTGGGCCTGGGCGATCCGCAGGCGCTGCCGCTGGCCGTAGCCTGTCAGCAGGCCGTGGAGTTCGTGGGCATGCCCGAGGGCTTTTTGCCCCTGGCGGAAACAACCGTGTATTTGGCCCTGGCGCCCAAAAACAACGCCAGCTACGCCGCGTATTTGAACGCGCTGAAGGAAGTGCGGGAAAACGGCGTGCAGACCGTGCCTTTGCATCTGCGCAACGCCAGCACCAGTCTGCACAAGGAATGGGGCTACGGGCGCGGGTATAAGTATCCTCATGCCTTCCCCGGCTCCTGGGTGGAGCAGGAATATTTGCCGCATGACCTGGCCAAACGCGGGGTGCAGTTCTATTTCCCAAAAAACGAGGGCGCCGAGGCGCGCATGCAGACCTGGCTCTCCACGCGCAAGCGCGGCGTGCGCAAGCCCTAAGGTTTCCCACCGCCGGACTTGGCGTAGAGTTTGCGCCACTCGTCGAGAAAAAGCACGGCCGCGTCCAGGCCGTCCAGTCTGCCCTGCTTTTGCCTCAACGCCCAAACCACATCTTCAAAGGCCGCACTGGCTGGCAGTCCCAATTTTTCGAGCAATGCGGCGATCTGTTCCGCCAGCCCCGTGGGCATGCCCTCCACTGCCGGAGCTGCCGCACGTGCCCTGGGCCAGCCTGGGCGCTTCAGCGCGATAAACTCCAACAGCGCCTGCATGCGCTGCGCATAGGTGTGGTCCCTCAAAACGCGCGCGCGGCCGCGCATCGCCACGGCATCACGTTCCTCGGGGTGGGCAAGATAGTGCTCGATGCGCGGCAGCAGCTCCTCCATGCTGTCGAACACGGCCAGTTCATCCTCGGCGAACAGCTCGGCCATGAGACTGCGGCGGTCCACAAGCTGGAAGCCGCCGCAAGCAGCAACCTCGAAGGTGCGCGGATTGACGAAATCGCCGCCGGTGACAAGCTCACGGGCCTGGGTGCTGGAGTGGAGGTTGATGTTGATTTTTGCGGCGTTGTAGATGCGCACGCAATCTTCCGGGGAAATGCGCGCACCGGCCAGCTGCACATAGGGGGCCAGGATGGCGTCGCCGTCCCAATCCGTGCCCCAGAGCTTGAAGTCAAAGCGAGTCAGATCGCGGAAGGCCATGCGCCGGTTGGGATATCCCGCCCCCATGAAGGAGACGTCGGAGCCGAATTTGCGTTGCTCCGGGGCCGAAAGTTCAAGTCGCTTATGAACATTCGGCTGCGCGGCCAGAGGCAGATACAGGTGGTTTTCCACGCCAACGGCTTGCAGCGCTTCGGCAAATTCGTCTTTCTGGATGACGGCGAAGAAGTCGTAGAACGGCGCGTAGGCCTGCCAATAGGTGAACAGCCGGAAGTCCTCAACAAACCACATCGCTGTGGGCACTGCATCTCGCCGGAGGCGCTTGAGGGCCTGGATGGAAAGCGGGGCTTGGGCCATGGCGAGCACAAGGTCCGGCTCAAATGTCTCCACCTTGGCGAGCACCGCGTTGGACACCACCTGTAGATAACTGTTCTCCAGGTAGTGCAGGCGGTCGGTGGTGACCCTCAGTCCCTTGAGCGCCTTGTAGGAGGTGTGGAACTCCGGGGCCTCGAATATCTCGACCAAGTGCCCCAGCTCTGCCAAGGCGGCGGCGCAATACCGCCCGATGGGCAGCGATCCGCCGTACATGGGCAACACGACCAGAACCCGCATGCGCACTCTCCCTGCTTTCCGAACCGGCCTGCGCGTTGCAGCACACAAGGCCTCGGAATGTGCCAGTACGTTGTTAGATAATATCTAGACTTTATTTAATATGCTGAAATTAAATATATATGTCATCTGCAACAGAGCACAGCAACCGGCTGGCCGAGGATTCTGGCTCCGGCACAACCCAGTCGTGTTCGGCATACAGGCGCTCCACAAGCTCGCGCACAACCGGCGCGGTCCAGTTTTTCCCGGCGCCAAGGTGTCGGGAAAGAAAAATGCGGAACTGCCGCCGCAGCGCGTCGTGGTCGTCAACTCCAGCCAGCGGTCTGAACGTCAGTCCAAGTTCATCGAACGCGCTTTCCATGGCCAGCAGGCCTTCCGGCAAATGGGCGGGTTTGCCTGTTGCGAGGAAGCGCGTGAGCGTGGCATCGGCAAAGGGCCGCAGGCAACGTACGCCGACCTCGCACGGGGCTGATTCCAGACAGGGCAGGCAGTCGGTGACCGACTGCAACACCTGGTGCCCCAGGCCGTAGGGGCCGGTTTCAAAACACCAGGCCGATGACAGGAACGTGGCCAGCACCGGCACGCCAAGCGCTGCGGCAAGATGCATGGTGCCCGTGTCCGGGGTCAACAAAAGGTCCAGCCCTTCCACCACCGTGACCAGCCCTGGCAGATCCGTCATCCCGCAGAGGTTCTTCACCCGGGCGGCGCGCCGGGCGGGCAGTTCGCGCAGTAATTGGCGTGCGGCGGCCCCTTCCGCGGCGCTGCCGAGAAGCGTAATGCCCGCGATTTTCGGGCGCACGTCCAAGAGCCCGGCCACAAGTCCGGCCAATTCGCGCGGTGGGAGCGAGCGGCGGGATTCGCGTCCGGCCAGAACAACGCCGAGTCCCCCTCCCCTGCCCTGGGCTGGCGGGTTGACTGCTTCTGGCGCTATTGGCGAGGCGTGGTGCCAGGCCCAAAAATCCGCGATGTTCACGCCAATGCGCCGCATGGCCGACCAGCGCATGGCGAGCCTCGCCCACTGCCCCACCACTTCCTGGCCGGAATCCCACACATGGCCGCGCACTTTGCCCGGATCGAAGAGGCTGGCCACCCGGAAGCTGAGTGGTGAGAAATTGAGGTTGTACACGCGCTCGAAGTCGTGGGTCCCGAGTTCATGGAAGGCAGGGATGTTGATGCCCAGCAGCCTTGCCGTTTGCTCGGCCCGGGGCAGTGTGGCCAGCGCGGTGCCATGCGCGGCAACAGGGTGCAAGGTGGTGAAGGGATACAAGATGCTCGCAAGCCCGGCCAGAGACTCGTCCAGGCAGAGATGCACTTCGCCCTCGGCGGCGAGGGTAAGCAAAAGCCGCCGGGTCTGCACAAGGTCGCCGAAGCGGGCGAGTTGGATGACAAGTTGGCGCATGGGGCTCCTGTGTTGGTCGTTTCTCTACCCCAGGCGGGGCGAATCTGGCAAGGAAGGCGGTATTGGCATTTTACAGAGGACTGCTCTTTTTGGTATGAGGTCCGGGATGCGTTACTATCCGATGTTTGTAAACCTCGCTGGCCGCTCCTGCCTGGTGGTCGGGGCGGGCCAAGTGGGGTTGCGCAAGATCCGCTCCCTGTTGGAGTGCGCTCCGCAACATCTCACCATTATTGAACCTGGCGAACCAAGCCAGGCCTTGCTTGAGCTGGCGGAGCTCCCAGGCGTGAGCCTGCAGCGGAGGCCCTTTGTCGAATCCGACCTGGACGGCGTTTTTATGGCCATTGCCGCCACCAGCCGCCCGGAGGTGAATTTGCGCATGGCGAATGTATGCCATGAACGAGGAATTTTGTGTAATGTCATAGATTTGCCTGAAAAAGGCGATTTCATCGTGCCCTCCTGCGTCCGCCGAGGCGACCTCGCCATCGCCGTGTCCACTGGAGGCGACAGCCCGGCGTTGACCAAACTGGTCCGAAAAGACTTGCAGGACCGGTTCGGCGAGGAGTACGCAGGATTCCTGCTGCTCATGAGTCGGCTACGCCCGCGCGTGTTGGCGCTCGGCTGGAAGACGGAGGCCAACTCGGAGCTGTTCCGCGCGCTGGCCGGCTCGCGTCTGCTTGAGGCTTTGCGCCAGGGCGACGCGCAGATGGCCCGGGCGGAGTTGACCGCTTCACTCCCCCCTGAACTGCACTACCTCATTGCGGAGTTGCTTGATGGGCTTGCCTGATTTTCTGCCGATTTTCGTCATCGGCCTGTATTTTTTGGGCACGGCGTTCTACGTGCTCGGTTCGGCGTTGCGCAACGAGCGCATCAAAGTCATGGCCCTTGTTTTGGGCGGGCTCGGCTTCGCCCTGCACGCCATTGACCTTGCGCAACAGCTGGGCTGCGCCGACGCCGCGACCGCTCTGACCTCGGGCCGTTTTTTGTTCAGCCTGCTCGGCCTCGGCATCCTGATCATCTTTTTGCTTTTGTGGTGGCGGCTTAAAATGCGTTTTTTGGCCGTTGTGGCCCTGCCATTGGCGCTGGTGTTTTACGCCACGGCCGATGCCACGTCGGGTATCAAGGCCACGCTGCCACCTATGCTGACTGGCTTGTTTTTTCTCCTGCACATTGGCACGCTGTTCTCAAGCATGGCAATGCTGGCCATGGGCGCTGGGGCCGGCGCGGCATTTCTGAATTTGGAAAAGCGCATTAAAACCAAAGCCGGACTCAAGAAGTTCCAGCAGGATATGCCCTCGCTCGATACCTTCGACAAAGTGAACCACTGGGTCATTGTGGCGGGCTTTCCGCTCTATGTGCTGGGGTTGGTGTCCGGCTTCGTGTGGGCTTGGCTGTCGTCCAAGCGGGTGTTCTCCTTTGATCCAAAGGAGATTCTCGCCCTGGTGATGCTGTTGCTGTACGCCTACCTGTTCCACCAGCGCTTGGCCTATGGCTGGCGCGGCCGCAAGCCAGCCGTGCTGCTCATCTCGGTCTTTTTGCTCATGGTCGTCTCCATGCTTGGCATCAATTTCCTGGTCCCCACAACCTTCCACGGGTTCAAGCCGTAATGGATAAGAACATCTTCCTCGTCGGACTCAATCATCGCAGCGCAAGCGTGGACGTGCGCGAGAAGTTCGCGCTCACCAGCGTGGCGGACTTTGAAAAGAGCCTGCTTGCCGCCTGCCCCCTGCGCGAGGTCATGGCCCTCTCCACTTGCAATCGAGTGGAGATCCTCGTCGTTGCCGACGCCGACCGCTGCCAGGACCAGGACATAGCCGAGGCCGTGCTGCGGCACTGGGCCGAGACCTGTCAGGGCCCGTTGGACGTTTTGCGCACCCACACCTACACAAACCAGGGCCTGGATGCCGTGACGCACCTCTTCTGCGTGGCCGCCAGCCTTGATTCCATGATCATGGGCGAGCCGCAGATTCTGGGCCAGCTCAAAAACAGCTATCGCAAAGCCGTTGAGACAGGCAGCGCGCGGGTCATCATCAACCGCCTGCTGCACAAGTCTTTTTCCGTGGCCAAGCGCGTGCGCACGGAAACGGCCATCGCCTCCAGCGCTGTGTCCATCAGCTACGCAGCGGTGGAGCTGGCCAAAAAGATCTTCGGCGAACTTGGCGGCAAGACCGCCATGCTCGTGGGCGCGGGAGAAATGGCCGAACTGGCCGCCACCCATCTGCTCGCCTCCGGAATCGACAAGCTGTACATCTGCAACCGCACCTATGCCCGTGCGCAGGAGCTGGCCAAGACCATGCACGGCGAGGCTGTCTTCTTCGAGGACATGGTGGAGCGGCTCAAGGGCGTGGACATCGTCATCAGCTCCACCGGTTCCCCCACCGCGATCATCCGCGCCAAGGACATCCGCGAAGTGCTGAAAAAGCGCCGCAACCGCGCCATGTTCTTCATCGACATTGCCGTCCCGCGCGACATCGACCCCGACGTGAACAGTCTGGACAACGTGTACCTCTACGACATCGACGACCTGAAAGAGGTTGTGGAGGAGAACATGAGCGCCCGGCAGGGCGAGGCGGTCAAAGCCCGGTCCATCGTGGATCTTGAGGTTGAGGCCTTCGCCACCTGGATGAAGTCGCTGGCGTTGCAGCCCACCATCACCGACCTGCTGGGCCGGGCGGAGGAGGTGGCCCAGCGCGAGCTGGCCAAGACCCTCAAGCGCCTTGGCCCGGTGGATGACGACACCCGCGAGGCTCTGGAGGTGCTGGTGCGGTCCGTGAGCCACAAGCTGCTGCACGAGCCCATTTGCTTCCTCAAGCGCCGCACTCGAGAGGAAGGCTCGGCCGAACGCTTCATCGACGTGACCCGGCGCATCTTCAACCTCGACGGTGATGCGGTGAACCCGGACGCGCATCTGGATCGGCGCACTGCGGCCAATGACATCGAGGGTGACGAGCCGCTGGAGTGCGAGTGCTGCCGCGAGCCGGAACCCGGCCCGGCGGAACAGGACGCCCAGCACAAACCCCAGTAAGGACCTCGCATGCGCAGCTATTTGATTGAGGATTTCTACCCCGAGCATCAGAGCAAGGTGATTGCCGCGTTAAAAGAGAAGGGGTACGCCGGTCCGCTGGATGGCATTTTCTATCTGCCCGTGCCTGGTGACTTGCTGACTGATGAACAGCGCGCCCACACGGGCGAGTGCGGTCCGCACATGTTTGTGCTTGAGGTGGTGGACGAGAACACCCTGAAGCTTGAACTGCTTGTGCGGGCCCAAAGGAAACTGCGCTGCGAATGCGTCATGTACGCAACGCCGACGCAGCGGGATTACATCATCAATTTCCTCGACGCCTTCATCCGTCAGCTCGACATCTCCGTATAGCGATGGAGCCGACGATTCAACGTCTGCAAGAACTGCCCGCGAAGTGGGCGCGTTTCTGCCTGGGGATCGAGACCTTCGCCACAATTGATCTCGGGGTCGACTTCACTCGCCTGGGCTGCGTTGTCGCCTGTTCGGGCGGGGCGGACTCCACCGCTCTGCTTCTCCTCACTGCATTGCTCTGCCGGAAAAACGGCGGAAGCATCAGCGCTGCGCATCTTGACCATGGAATCCGCAAGGATTCTGGTGAGGACGCCGCTTTTGTGCGTAATGTTTGTGAAAAATGGCACGTTCCAGTGGTGGCGGAGGCGCTCGACGTCAAAGACCTCGCCGCCAAGCAGAGCATCGGCCTGGAAGAGGCCGGGCGTAATGCGCGGTACGCGCTGTTGGAGCGTGTTCGTCTCGATACCGGCGCGGCGCATGTGCTTGTGGCGCATCAACTGAACGACTTGGCCGAGGACCAGTTGCTGCGCCTTGTGCGTGGCGTGGGCTGGCCCGCCCTGGGCGGAATGACCGCAGTTGATGCGGGGAGGCATTTGTTGCGCCCGCTGTTGCTGACCCCTCGCGCCCTGCTGCAAGACTTTCTGCGCGCCTGCGGGCAAGATTGGCGCGTCGACGCCAGCAATTTCGAGCCGACAGCCACGCGCAATCGCGTGCGGCAAGGCGTATTGCCGGCCCTTGTGCGCGAGAATCCGGCGTACCTTGAAGCTGCGCAACGCCTGTGGCGGCAAGCGCGACTGGACGAGGAACACTTTGACGCCGCCCTGGCGCCGCTTTTGGCCCAGCTGCCATTTTCGCACCCTGGCGAGGCGTTTGTGGTTCCCGCGGAACTGCTTTCCCCCGCAACATCCGCCCTGCGCCTGCGCTTGTTTAAGGCCGCGCTGGAGCGCCTTGGACCTGGCCAAGTCTTGGCCGATGGGTTGTTTACCCTTGAACGGCTGTGGAGTGAGCGCAGCACCGGCAAGAGCGTGCGTTTCCCCGGCGATAAGGAGGCGCGGCTCATCAAGTCGGGCGTGGCGTTTCAGGCCATTGACAGGAAAAAAGAGTGCGGTTAAGAGCTTGTGAATCTTTTGCACAAGCAAAAAGCAAATTCCTTTAGGAGGCTCCATGAATATTCTGATCTTCGGACCCAACGGCAGCGGCAAAGGCACCCAGGGCTCCCTGGTGAAGGCCAAGTATAACCTCGACCACATCGAGTCTGGCGCCATCTTCCGCAAGCACATCGGCGGCGGCACCGAGCTCGGCATGAAGGCCAAGGAATACATCAACCGCGGTGAGCTGGTTCCCGACGACATCACCATCCCCATGGTGCTCGACGTGCTGAAGAACGCCAGCTCCAACGGCTGGCTGCTCGACGGCTTTCCGCGCTCCCTGGTTCAGGCCGAGAAGCTTTGGGATGCTCTGCAGAAGGACGGCGTGAAGCTCGACTTCGTCATCGAGATCCTGCTGCCCCGCCAGGTCGCCAAGAACCGCATCATGGGCCGCCGCCTGTGCGCCAACGACAACAACCATCCGAACAACATCTTCATCGACGCCATTAAGCCCAACGGCGACAAGTGCCGCGTGTGCGGCGGCGCTCTCACCGCCCGCGCCGACGACCAGGACGAGGGCGCCATCGACAAGCGCCATAACATCTACTACGACGCCAAGACCGGCACCCTTGCCGCCGCCTACTACTACAAGGCGTTGGCCGCCAAGGGCGCCTGCAAGTACATTGAGCTCAACGGCGAGGGCTCCATCGACTCCATCAAGAAGACCCTGCTCGACCAGCTTTAGTCTTCAATTCAAAAGAAATCACAAGCCCTGCTTCCACGTTGGAGGCAGGGCTTTTCTTTTGTGTCCGGTTTGGTGTGCGGGCATTGCGGTGCGCATCTTTCTGTGCGGAAATCACCGCCCTCCCCTCTCGCCTTCGTCGGCTTCTCTTGAGTGATGCGCACGAGGGACCGTGCTCAGCACGAAAAAAGGCCCCGTATCCTCTGGCAGGATGCGGGGCCTTGTTCATGCTTATGGAGGCGGTTAGACCTCAAGCGGCTTCACGCCGCCCCGGGACTTGGCGGCCTTCACCGGCGGCGGCGGCGGCGTGTGGTCGCTCTCCGGGGTCAAGCTGACGATGATGGGCGCGGCGACGTAGATGGACGAGTACGTGCCGACGATGATGCCGATGAGCATGGCCAGGGCGAAGTCGTGGATGACCTGACCACCGAAAAGGTACAGGCTCAACACGGACAAGAAGGCCAGCCCAGAGGTGAGCACCGTGCGCGAGAGAGTCTGGTTCACGCTACGGTTGATGATAGTGGGAAGATGATGGTCCGGGTCGCGGCGGCGGGTCTCACGGATGCGGTCATAGACGATGATGGTGTCGTTCAGCGAGTAGCCGATGAGGGTCAACAGCGCCGCGATGATCGTCAGGTCAAATTCCTTGTTCAGAATCGAGAAGATGCCAACGGTTGTCAGCACATCATGGATGAGGGCGATGATTGCCCCCAGTGCATAGTTGAGTTTGAGCATGAAGCAGAGAATGAGAGTGAGGATGAGCGCCCCCAGCACCAACCACACTTGCGGGGCGTTGAGGTATTGCAGCGCAGTGATGCCGGCGAAAAGTCCGGCGGCCATGATGCCGGCCGCCATCCAGCGGTGCTCGAAGCGGCCGGAGATGTAAATGGCGATGAGCAGTATGGCGTAGTACAGCGCCTCCAGGGCCTTGCCGCGCAGATCCTCGCCCACTTTGGGACCGACGATTTCAATACGCTTGTAGGAGTATTTGGCACCCGGAGTACTTTTTTCAATGGCGTCGGAAACGGTTTTTTGCACCGCAGCACTGGTGATATTATCACCAACGCTGCTGCGGATGAGGAATTCATTGTCCTTTTCCTTGCCGAGTTGCTGCACGACAAGTCCTGGCAGGTCTGTTCCCTCAAGCGCCTGCTTGAGGGTTTCAATTTTGGTGTCAGCCTCGAATTTAGTTTGCAGGATGACGCCGCCGGCGAAGTCGATGCCGTAGCGGGGACCGCCCTTCATCACCAGCGATATGCCGCCGATGATGATCATGAGCGCGGATATTGCGAAGGCGTAATACCGAAGGCCGATGAAATCGATCTTGGTGTTTGGCTTTATCAGATGGAAGCTCATGGCGTCCCCTTAAATGCTCACCGCGGCATCGGCCGGGCGTTTGCTGATGTACAGATCGAACATGATGCGCGACACGAAGATGGCCGTGAACATGCTCATGAGGATGCCCAGCACCATGGTGACGGCGAAACCGCGTATGGGACCGGTGCCGAACTGGTACAGAATGATCGCCACCAGCACGTTGGTGGTGTTGGAGTCGACGATGGCGAGTGTGGCCAAGTCATAGCCCTTGTGCACGGCGTCGGCGGGTTTGAGCCCGAGCCGCAGTTCCTCGCGGATGCGCTCGTAGATGAGCACGTTGGCGTCAACGGCCATGGCGATGGTCAGGATGATGCCCGCGATGCCGGGCAGCGTCAGTGTGGCGCCGAAGGCGGCAAGACCCGCCATGGTGAGCACGATGTTCAGAATGAGCACGATGTTGGCGAAGAGGCCAGCCACGCCGTAGTAGACAGCCATGAACACGATGATGGCAGCGGCGGCGATGAGCGTGGCCATCATGCCTGAGTCGATGGACTCTTGGCCGAGGGTGGGGCCGACGGTGCGTTGCTCAAGCACGCTGACCGGAGCAGGCAGCGCTCCGGCGCGCAGCACGATGGCGAGGTCGCGCGCCTCGTCCTGGGTGAAGCTGCCGGTGATCTGCGCACGGCCGCCGGGAATTTTGTCCTGAATGACCGGCGCGGAGTAGCATTTTCCGTCCAGCACGATGGCCAACCGCTTCTTGATGTTCTCCTCGGTGACGCGCTCGAACACCTTGGCCCCGCGGGCGTTGAAGTTCATGCTCACGGAGAACTGGTTGTTGTTGGACTCAATGGTTGCGCGCGCGTCGGTGATGTACTCGCCGGTCATCACGGCTTCCTTCATCAGCACGATGGGCGTTTCGGACGTGGCGCCCTTGGCCCCGCGCGTCACCATCGTGGTGATTTCGCGGCCAGGACCGACGATGCCCGCCTTTATGCTCGCGGGATCAACGGAGTCGTCGACGATCTTGAATTCCAAGTGGGCGGTCTTGCCGATGATGGCGATGGCGCGGTCGGGATCGGTGAGACCAGGCAGCTGCACCTGGATGCGATTGCCCTCCTGGCGGCGGATGTCCGGCTCGCTCACGCCGAACTGGTCGATGCGGTTTCGGATGGTCTTAACCGCCTGATCGAGGGTCAGCTTGGAAAGATATTTTTTATAGTCCGGTGTCATGGAGAGCACGTACCGCACGCGGCCTTCGGCCTGCGTCTCCTTGGAGTCTATCTTAAGAGAGGAAAAGCTCTTGGCCAGCAGCTTCTCAAAGGCGTCCTGCTTGTCCGCGCCAACCAACACAGCTTCAAGCCGCGGGCCGGGCAGAACGTTGGGTTTCAGAACCGGGATGTTTTCCTCGCGTGCGCTGGCCTTGATATCCTGACCAAACGTGCCCATGTTGTTTTCAATGGCCTTGTCAACGTCGACGCCCAGGGTCAGGTGGATACCGCCCTTGAGGTCAAGGCCAAGGTTTATGGCCGAATCGGGCAGGATTTTGCCAAGAGTCGTGCTCTTGATTCCCGGTGCCGAGGGCAGCAGGAAAACCAGGGCGACGAGGATCACCGCGAGGGTAAGAAGTAAGCGCCAGCGCAGGTTGCGGTACATGTGCTCTCCCAGTTGCGTCCGTTTCTCGCGGACATCATCAAAGCAGGGATTCAGCCGGGCGGCGAACCCTTTGACAAAGACAAGCGCGGACCCGGGCGCAATCCCAGGTCCGCGTATCCGCCTTACGGCTGAAATTCAAAGGGAAAGCTACTTTCCCTTTTTGTCCAGTTTCGCAAAGGCCTCAGCCTTGTCGGCAAC
>Ga0183100_1000573_pt1 | contig 26788 bp, 19 predicted proteins | sample Biomet2_FD_127789 | JGI IMG/M metagenome (GOLD analysis project Ga0183100, IMG submission 127789) | Microbial communities from bioreactor (seeded with anoxic lake sediment) at LBNL, California, USA - Biofuel metagenome 2 | ecosystem: Engineered > Bioreactor > Anaerobic > Unclassified ...
TTCTATAATTTTTGTAAATTTAATAGTTAATTTGGGAAATAATGAAGATTTCTATTGACAATTTGATGAGCAATAGTTATTTTTGAATCATTATTCATTTATATTTTTTATATATGAGAACCAAAGAAGGAAATAAAGCCAAAACCATTATTGATGCCGCTATTGAAGTATTTGCTGCAGACGGTTTCCATAATGCAAAGATATCTCAAATTGCTCAGATAGCCGGTATTGCTACCGGAAGTATTTATTTGTATTACCCAAATAAAGAAAGCATTTTATCTAAAATTTTTGAGCAAGTATGGTCCAGCCTGGCACTCCCTGCAGACGACCTGCTAGCCAGAAAAGACATGAATCCAATTGAAAAATTGGAAAATTTAATAGATTTATTTTTTGATATTTTTACAGAGGACCCGAACCTTGCAAAAGTTTTCGTTAATGATCAGGAACACCTAATGAAGACTAATTCATCTGCATTTATACATAATTATGAAAACTTTTTAGATACAGGCGAAAAAATAGTGCTTGAGGGTATAAAGTCTCAATGTTTTAATCCGAATATTGATATAAAGATTTTTAGAAATTTCTTCTTCGGAGGAATAAGGCATTTACTCCATTTATGGGCTCGCGATCACAAAGCGTTCCCTTTAAATGTAGTTCGGCAAAATGTTAAGTTTATTCTAAAAAAGGGAATTTTAGAATAATTTTTTTATTAAATAATGAATAAAGATTCATTTTACAGGAGAACTAATGACTAGAACAAAAATAAAGCTGATATTATTATCGCTTATCATGTTTATTCCCTGCTCATTCGCACAGCAGAGAGTACATATGGAAGACGTCATTAATATAGCTTTAACGAACAATGACAAGATTAAGCAGTACAACGAGAAACTCAAACAAAAAGAATTTCAAGATCTGGAAAGCTGGGGTAATTTTTTACCGGTAGTAAATATTACCGGCAGTTATAACCATATGAACGATCCGATTATGATGGATCTTGAACCTATAAGACAAGCAATACTAACACTGCAAGCTCAAAATGAAACCAATTTTGCATACATTTCTAATCCCTCCTGGACTAAAGAGATTAGAGAACAGTATTACAAGGGTGCTTTTAATGAGTTAGACAAAAAAATACCTAAATTTCAATCTACATTGAAGAAACAGGATTATAAATCAGCCTCTTTTACTGCGGTGCAGCCAATATTTATGGGAGGAAAACTGCTGGCGGCAAAAAATTATTCGCAAGATGAAAAGCTTTCAGCCGATATTGAATTAACGCAAATTAAAAATGAAATAACTGCCGAAGCAACAACAAACTATCTAAATGTTGTGTTTTTACTTGACTTAGTAAAAACACGAGAAAATGTTCTTGCTGACGTACTAAAGCATAGAGACAAAGCTAAGAGATTATTTACTGAAGGTGTAATTGCAAATTATAATGTTTTAAGAGCCGAAGTTGCTGTTTCCGAAGCTGAAAGAAATTTACTTGCCGATAAAAACAAACTTAAAGTTGCTTATTTAGCACTTAAAACAACATTAGGAATGCAACTCTCTGAAGACGTTTCGGTAGAAGATACACTTGTTTACACTCCGATACAGGACTCATTACTGAATTTAGAAAAAACTGCGTCGGTAAAACAACCTGTCTTACAATTGATTTCGCTGAAAAAAGACGCTGCTAAACAGAAATTTAATGTTGAAAGATCTAATTTTCTTCCAACTATTGCAGCATTTGGCAAGTATGAACTTTATCCGCAGTATCTTTCAATGCTGGAACCCAGATGGATTGTTGGTGTTCAGGCAAGTTTTAATATATTTAATGGATTTAAAGATTACAGTAAACTGCAGGCAGCTTCCCATTTAGAAAAAGAAGTCCAGTATATTGAACTGGATGCTCAAAGAAAAATTAATTTACTGGTAAATAAGAACTATAGCGATGTTATAGATTCACGTGACAGATACGAAAAAACAAATTCTTCAATATCGTTAGCAAAAGAGAATCTAAGATTAAATGAAAAACGTTTTGAGTCAGGTTTAGGAACTTCATTAGAAGTAATTGATGCACAACTCTCATTAGAGAAAGCAAACATTGACAGTAAAAATGCTGTGTATGATTATTATAAAGCATTAGTACAACTATATCAATCAACCGGAGAGCCTGAGACTGTATTATCAATTTGGAAAGTGAAAGGAAATTAAAATGAAAAACAAACTAAATAAATTTATTCTGGTTATTCCCCTTGTATTAGCCATTGTTGGTATAACATTTATATTATTTAAGACTTCTGCAAAAGATGAAGTTGTAATTACCGGTATAGTTGAGACCGCAAGTGTTGATGTCGCTTCCAAAATAGCCGGCAGAGTTGATACTGTTTTTGTAAAAGAAGGTATGTTTGTACAAAAAGGTCAGGTAATTGCCCTGCTTGAAAGTAAGGAAATGGATGCGAAGGTAATGCAGACAAAATCTCTTATGGACGCAGCAAAAGCTAAATGGGATATGGCCCTTCATGGAGCACGTTCAGAAGAAAAAGAAGGCGCACAGAAGTTATACAACCAGACTAAACACCAGTATGAGCTCGCAGAAAAAACTTATAAAAGATTTTCTAATCTTTATAATGACGGTTTGATTTCATCTCAGGAAAAAGATCAGGTTGAATTCCAGTACAAAGCAGCCTTTGAACAAATGAGTGCTGCAAAATCTAAATATGATATGGCGTTAAACGGTGCACGCCCTGAAGAGATTCAGGGAGCTGAAGCACTTTACCATCAGGCAGAAAATGGGTACAAAGAAGCCCAGGCATATCAGCAGGAATTAAAAGTAACCGCACCTATAACCGGTGAGATTTCTAAAAAAATTGTTAATGCCGGAGAGGTTATTGCCAGCGGATACCCAATTTTTACTATTCTACCAACAAATGACAACTGGGTAACAATTCAATTACGTGAAGATTTATTAAACAACCTAAAGATTAACCAGGTTGTAACAGCTTCTATCCCTGCTTTGAAAAATCAGAAATTTCAGTTTAAGGTTGTTTTTATATCACCATTGGGTGACTTTGCAAATTGGAAGCCAACAAATCAAAAGGGAGAATTTGATTTAAAAACATTTGAAATTCATTTACAGCCGGTTAATACTATTGAAGGATTACGTGCCGGAATGTCCGTTAATGTAAACTTATAGTTTTAGATTATGGAATATACAAAATATAAATCGGCTTTTGTCAGAGTCTTGATGAGAGAATTCAGCAGGATAACGGGAAGAACATCTATTTACCTCCTTTCGATATTCTTGCCGCTCCTGCTGTTTATTTTTATCGCTCTAATTTATCAGGCTGAATTAGTAAGAAAGTTACCGGTAGCAGTATATGATGCGGACAATTCTTATGTCTCCAGACTGATAACAAACTATATTGAGTCTACTTCAACAATGCAGATTTACAAACATGTAAATTCAGTTGAAGAAATTAAAGAAGAATTCAGAAAAGGGACGATACAAGGTGCTTTTGTGCTCCCTAAAAACATGGAAGCTACTATTAAAAGCGGAGGCAAAACTGCTGTTACAATATATCAAAACGGCACAAACCTTATTGTAAGTAATTATTTGCTCAACGATGGAACTAAAATTGTTAAAATGATTTCTGCGGGTACATTGCTTAAGAAATTACAATTAAAGTCTTTAATGCCGGAGCAGGCAATGGCAATTGCCAATCCTATCAGATTGGATACACAGGTATTGTACAACCCCAACTATAGCTATGAAAGCTTTCTGGCTCCCGGAGTAATAATTGCCCTCTTCCAAATGATTATAATGGCAGTGGCTGCATTAATATTCAGTTCTGAATTTGAACACGAAACATTTAAAGAATTAGTTGGTGCAGCAAACGGGAAAATATGGCCAATAATTTTGGGTAAGTCGCTTCCCCATCTTTTAATCCATATTTGTACACTATTATTTTTTACAGGCTGTATATTTTCGATCTTTAATATAAGGCATGTTGGGTCGGTCTTTACATTTATTCTGTTATTAATCTTTTTTGCTTTTGTAACCTTAATGCTTGGCTTGGCAATTTCAATTGTATTAAAGAACCAGCAGACTGCAACAGAAGCGGCTATGTTTATAAATACTCCGGCATTTATTTTTAGCGGTTTCACCTTCCCATTGTGGAGTATGCCTTATGCCCATAATTTATTTGCTCAAATAATTCCGTTCACTCATTTACTGAATGCTTATATGAAATTCTTTTTAATGGGCGGCTCTGTACAATATATACTCCCTGAGATAAGGACTTTATTTATATTTCTGGTAATTTCAGTGAGTGTTATAGTTTTTTGTCTTTTTAAGGCAATAAAGAAGATTTCTTATGACGAGGTAGCGTAATTATGACAAATTTAAAAGATATATATTCAATTCTGTTAAGGGAAATAAGCCTTATAGTTCATGATAAGAATATTGTGATGATAATATTCATTGCACCTATTTTCTATGCCTTTTTCTATGGATCCATATACATAAACAAAACTGAATCAGATGTTGCTATTGCAGTTGTTGACATGGACCATTCCACAACTGCCGCAAGATTAATTAGGAACCTTGATGGACACCAGCTTATCAAAGTGAACTATATAACTTCTAATTTAGCAGACGCTAAAAAGGAACTTAGCAACTTGAACGTATCCGGAATAGTTTATATAGATAAAGACTTTGAAAAGAATCTGAAAAAAGGTGTTGGCACTACTCTTAAAGTTTATTTAAATACGACAAGATTTTTGGTTTCCAATGATTTGAACCGTGGAATAAATGAGGTAGTACTTTCCATGGGTGATCAAATTAAAGCAAACTTTTTTAGGTCAGCCGGCTATAATGCTGAACAGGCAACCGAGCTTGCAGAACCACTTAATGTTGACATGCGTCCAATGTTTAATACATCTGAGACGTATGGAGATTTTCTAATCCCCGGAATCATAGTTCTAATCTTACAGCAGACATTATTAATAGGAATAGGTGAATCTGTTGCAAAAGAACGAGAAAATAAAAGTTTAATCAACTTATTTAAAATATCTGATAATAATATAGTATCCACATTATTTGGCAAGACCATATTTTACTATGTATTGTATTGTATATATGCTTTTTTCTTTTTCTCGGTTCATTTCTATATTTTTAAGATTCACATCTCAGGAAATATTTTAGAACTTGCAACTATTACTTCCCTGTTCTTGCTGGCTGTTACATTTTTAGGAGTATTTATTTCCTCATTTTTTAAAAGAAAAATATTGGCATTACAAGTCTTGGCTTTTACTTCATATCCATTTTTCTTTTTAAGCGGTTTCTCGTGGCCATTCCACAGTCTGCCCGCCTCATTTCAGTGGCTGGCTTATTTAATTCCGACAACTCCTTTTTTACAGGCATTTACCAGAGTTGCTCAAATGGGTGCTACTTTTCATCATCTGCATGGTGAAATTATTAATATGTTAGTCTTAGTAGCAATATTCTTTACTTTGAGCTTAATAAGATTAAAAGTACTGGTAAAAGAAGAGATGGAATAAATTTAGAGGGTTCTCAAGGCAAAGCCTTAAAGCCCTGTTGTGTTGTTATGAACGTGCCACGAGCCAGTCACTCGTGGCCTTTTTTATTAATAATTCTTATAATGCCTGTTCATGGGTTAAGCAATGGAGAGTACCGAAACCCCAAACCAAATCTACAGCATGAATTCCGCAAACTACTTTTCCGGGGAATAAGTCGCTTAATAGTCCCAGGGCAACCCTATCGTTGGGATCATTAAATGTAGGGACTAATACGGCAGAATTGCATATATAAAAGTTTGCATAACTTGCAGGAAGTCTTTCACCATCAAACATTAAGGCCGCAGGCATAGGAAGCTCAATAATTTCGGGTTTACTTCCATCTGATAAAACAGCATCCTTCAGTCTTTCTTTATTATCATTAAGATTTGTATAATTTGCGTCGTTCTTGTTATGCTCCATTGCTATAACAAGAGTATTTTTGTTTACAAACCTGCAAATATCATCAACATGACCATGTGTATCATCTCCTGCAATCCCCTTCCCAAGCCAGATAATATTTTTAACACCTAAATAATTGCTGAATACATTTAGGTAATCGTCCTTTGAAAATCCACTGTTTCTAACCTGCACAGACTGATCCATTAAGCATTCTTCGGTAGTAACAAGAGTTCCTTCTCCGTTATAATCAATAGATCCGCCTTCAAGCACTACTTGTTTATTATTATAAAGTACATCAAAGGCTTTAATATCAAGTTTACTTTGTATAAATTCAGGCAGTTTTTCGTCTTTGTGAAAGTTACGATATTTTGCCCATGCATTAAATTTGAACTTCGCTAAAGCAGTTTCATTTTCTCTCTTTAGAAATACCGGACCGGAATCACGAGTCCATCCCCTGTTGCACTTGAAATGATAAAACTCAACATTTGAAATATTAGTATGAACCATTTTTAATACTTCAAGAGCTTTGCGTTCAACCTCTTTTGAATCAACTAATATTCTAACTTTTTCACCTTCGGCAATTTTACGAACTATTTCACCATAAACCCATTGAATCGGGGCAAACTTGCCGGGCCAGTCCTTTTTATTTTGCGGCCAGCCAATCCATGTAGCATTATGCTCTGCCCATTCAGGCAATAATTTATAACCAAGTTCAATAGGATTTTTTTTGTTCACCTTATTATCATTCATTATCAATAAACCTCTTTCCAATCTCATCATAGGCATCAATCCTACGGTCACGTAAAAACGGCCAATTCCTTCTAATATACTCAATCCGGTTTAAGTCGATATCAGCACAGATTATTTCTTCCTTATCGTGTGATGCTTTTGCGATTATAATTCCTTGCGGGTCTGATATAAAAGAAGCCCCCCAGAATTCAATTCCCGGACTATCAGGATTTTCCTTTTCAAGCCCGACCCTATTTACAGCAGCAGTATAAACGCCATTTGCAATAGAGTGACTTCTTTGTATTGTTACCCAAGATTCGTACTGGAATTTACCATGTTCTTCTTTTTCATAAGGATGCCAGCCAATTGCTGTCGGATAAAATAATACTGCTGCACCCTTTAGAGCAGTTATTCTTGCTCCTTCAGGATACCACTGATCCCAGCATATTAAAGAACCAATATTCCCATATGCTGTTTTAAAAGATTTAAACCCCAAATCTCCAGGTGCAAAATAAAATTTCTCGTAAAAGCCAGGGTCATCAGGAATATGCATCTTACGATAGATGCCCAAAATTTTACCATCCGCATCAATAATAGCTACTGAATTATGATATACTCCGGGAGCCCTTTTTTCAAATAATGGGACTATCACAACTACTTTAAGATCTTTGGCAATTTTACTGATTGCTTCTGTTGAAGGGCCCGGTATAGTTTCAGCTAATTCAAAAAGATCTATATCTTCTTTCTGGCAAAAATATCTGCTTCTGAATAATTCAGGCAAACAAATTACCTGAGCACCTTCTTTGGCTGCCTTATAAATGTATTCAATTGCTTTCTGCAAATTTTTTTCTGGATTATCACCCACTGATATCTGGACTAAGCCTGCAGAAAATATTTGAGATTTATTTGTCATATTAATATTTTTTTTCTGAAATCAGCTTGCCTGATTCTGAATATTCTTTATTATTGATTAATTTACCTTTTGCATAAGTTTCAACATACCAAAGAGACCCATTATTTCTGTATATCTTAGTTTCACCCTCTAATAAATTATGAGCATAATTTTGCTCAGTCCACAATTTACCGTCCTCATAATAAGATTTTGTAATGCCATCAAGATTGTTACTTTTATAATTGCTTTCCTTTTTAATAATACCGGTTTCATAGTATTCTTTATTCATTCCTGTATATTTATTAAAGGCATAATTTACCAATGACCTTAATTTTCCGGATGGATAATACTCTTTGCCAATACCTGTTAGAGCACCTTCTTTATAATTCCATTCACTCTTCGGAATACCGGTTTCATAGTACCAAAAAGCAGGTCCTTCAGCAACATCTCTTGTGTAGTTTGCCTTGCATTTGATGCCTCCGGAAGGATAATATTCAAGAAATTCTCCTTCCTTGCCATTATTAACCATAACATAAGACATTTGAAGCCTGCCGTCTTCAAAATACTTGTAATAAGGCCCATTTAATACACCTGATTTATATGCGCCGTTTTCTTTTAAAATTCCTGATGGATAATATGCAGAAAACTCACCATCCAGCTGATTATTTGAATAATTATTTTTTTCTTTCAGAACACCCGTTTCATAATAGTAAATAAAAAGGCCGGATTTTACACCATGATTAAAATTTTCAATTGCTTCCAGTATTCCATCTTTTGAATAATGCCTGGACTCCCCATGTAGTTTATTATTCTCAAATTTTTCAATTTTTTTTATAGATCCATTCTCATATTTAGTAACTACAGGGTTTATCTGTGAAAAACAAATAACAGAAAATGTAGTAAATAATAGAAGTAATTTCTTCATTTTTTTCCTTTTAATAACCTTTAGTGTTAATTAATAGACCTTTTTCATTGTACTCTTTTAATTTTGTCAATACACCGTTTGCAAAGAATTCTTCGGTTTTTGTTTTGCCGTCTTCATAAAAAGATTTTTGCCATCCATCCAGTTGGCCTTTGTAGTATGTCTCTTCTCTGGCTACACCGCTATTCTTATAATGAATAATTTTTTTACCTTCGGGCTTTCCTTTTGACATTGTAACTTCATACTCTAAAATACCGTTTTCAAAGTACTTTCTAAAAAGCCCATCAAGAGTATCCAGCTTATACTGGCTTGATGATTCAATTACCCCGCTTTTATAATAAGTATTTGAAATTCCGCTTTTTCTGCTTTTTAAATAATTAGTTTCAAACCAGAGTTCGCCGGTTTCATAATAACCACGCATTATACCTTCCTGAACCCCCTTATTATAATCAACCGAAGTCTTGAGAATTCCGCTATCATAAAAAGTAAGTGACCTGTCATTAAGTACATCGTTTTTGTAGCGCCACTCTTCTTTTACAAAACCACTCTCATAGAATATTCTTGAAAGCCCGTCTTTTTTATTATCCTTATAAAAAGTTTCTTCTTTTAGTACACCATTCGGATAGAATTTTCTATCAGTCCATTCTTTTCCTTCAACTTTTCCTTTAATATCGTATCTAACCCTGTCTACCAGTTCATCATTACTATATTGATCAAGAACGCGCAGGCTGCCTGCAAGGTCATAAATCCTGACCACTCCTTCTAACTTATCATTAAAGAAAGTCCCTTCAAGAGCAACCTTTCCATTATCAAAGAATATTTTTGCAGGACCATCCATCAGACCATGTCTAAAGTATTTGGAGACTTCAGGCTTGCCATTTTTATAGTAAATTTTGGATTCCCCCTCCAATACTCCATTTGCAAATTTCCATTCACCCTGAAGCTCTTTAGTCTTATAGTAAGTCTTAGTAATACCTTCCAGTTTTCCATGAATATAATATTGCTCAGCCCAAAGTTCACCTGTCTCATAATACCATTTGGAAACGCCTTCCCTAATTCCATTATGATAATTCCATTTAGTACTTAATACGCCGTTTTCAAAATACCAGCTTGAAACCCCTTCTTCTTTGCCGTCTTCAAACTTCCATTCTTTCCATAATTTACCACTGGGATAGTACTCTTTGTACATTCCCTGCAGTTTATCATACCAATATTCACCTTCGGTTTTGACAACTCCATTAGGAAAAAATGTTTTTTTTACCTGAATATTTAGGCCCTGGCCATTTTGGGAAAGTCCAAAGTGATTCAGTACGAATAATAGTGCGAAAAATAGATAGAGTTTAGTTTTCATTATGTGCATTTTTATTAGAATATAACTAACAAAATTACTACTATTTTACTATTTATTAAACACCAAATTACCGGTAAAAAATTTGTCATATGTAATAGCCTCAGGATATGGTGATTTAGGCCTTAGTATATTTTTAATAATTTATATAAAATGAAATCTGAAATAATCATAAAAATGGAGAAATCATGAATAGAATAACGCATTTTGAAATTGCTGCTGAAAAACCTGATAGAGCAGTTGAGTTTTACAGCAATATATTTGGCTGGAAAATAAGCAAATGGGATGGCCCAACTCCTTATTGGCTGGTTAGCACCGGTGAAGGTTCCCCCGGGATAAACGGTGGAATTATGGAAAAAACAGAGCAACTTCCTTCTGTAATTAACACAATAGATGTTGAGAATTTAGATTCAACAATTGAAAAAATTGTAGCCGCCGGAGGTTCTATCCATTTTCCCAAAATGGTAATCCCTTCAGTAGGATATATGGCTTACTGTAAAGATACTGAGGGTAATGTTTTCGGAGTCATGCAGGAAGATCCGAAGGCAAAAGAATAGTTCACTTGCTTTAATAAATTATCAGAATAAAAGATCTCTTAAAGTATAGTAATTTATTAATAACTAAAAGAGGTCTTTTATTTTATATAAGCACCAATATTCCATTCTTTCTTTTCATTTATGCCGGGACCGGCATTAAATGAAGCATTTATTTTTTTTAGATTAAGACCTTTCCCTTTCAGCAAGGATCTGTTATTTCTATCGAGAATGTTTGATTTGCCGGAAAAAAATGTCTTTTCATAACTTCCCCAAGCCGGAATACTTATTTGCTGTTTATCCCAATTTAGCACTATATTATCCCCATAATATGCATTATTTGAAAGCTTAATGCCTTCAGTATTATTTATTCTAATATATCCGCAGCCTGCATTATTATTTATATTATTCTGATAAAAAGCATTGTTGTAAATTTCAAGATTTGAGCAATTGACATTATAAAAGCCTATGTTTTTGCAAAACGCAATTGTATTATTATATATTTTACCATTTGCAATAACAGAAAAGTAATTCTTATCTTTAATGTCCAGTTTGATTCCGTGACCTTCATGGTCTTTTGCAATCCCTTCAGAATATCTAATAATATTACCGTAAAACTCAAATCCTTTATGCTGCCTGGAATAAATACCCGACCAGCAACTGTCAATTGTATTAAATCTTGCAATATTTCCCTGAATCAAACTTTTATCGTGGCTGCAATTTTTTTCGTTTTCATAACTTACCAAAAAATTTATTCCAAAGTGGGTTTTGTTTTTTGTAATTCTATTATATTCTATAGTGTTAAAATCTGCGGGTGTAAAATTGCAGTTTTTATCAACCTTTCCTTCAATAGTAATGTTGTTTGCTTTTTGCTTGTCATTACCTATATATGCAACAAAATTTTCTGAAATAATATTATAACTGGCTCCAATAATATTAATACCGTCTCGTGAAGTATAAAAGACAGAACAATTTTTTACTGTATTATGATCTCCGTCTATCCAGATACCCCATCCATTAATATTTTGAATAATAAGATTTTCTATAGTGCAATATGAATGTTTTCTAACATCTATAAATTTAATGCTGGAATTGCGGGAATTGCCATCGAGAATAACCCCTCCGTTAAATGAACGTAATACAATTTTGTTCTGCTTAAACGCCAGACCGGAAGCAATAAAATACTTTCCCTTTTGAATAGAAACGATATCTCCGGGTCTGACTATGTCCAAAGCTTTTTGAATAGATAATAATGGTGATGATTTTGACCCATTATTATTATCATTTCCACCAAGACTTACAAAATATTCTTTTGCAGATATACTAACACAAAACAAAAACAAAAATGTCAAAATAATCTTCATTTATATTAATTCCATCATTATACTTTATTAGAAACGGAACTAATAATAAGAGATTTTTAGCTTCCAAAATGTTGGTATAAGCACATATTTAATAAATCTGCTAACTTGTCAATTATTTAAAATATATAACCTTGATTGCATACTGCGTTCCCGAAAATTAAACCTTTATCGTAAAAGATTCTGCAACCTTTCAGCATATTTCTGCGCGGTGTAGTTTTCAAGAATACTTTCATATGCTGCTAATCCCATCCTTTTACCGTAATCCATATTCATTGTCAATTTCAGAATAGCGTTTACTAATTCTTCAGGTCGCTGAACATCAACCAGAAGTCCGGTTTTGCCATTAAAAACAAATTCATTCGTACCTGGAATATCTGTGGCAACAATTGGCAATTTTGCCGCCCCGGCTTCCAGCGGTGCAATTGGAAAGCCCTCTGACCTTGAAGGAAAGACAAAAATATCCATGGCCTTATAATATTCCCATACATTATCAACATAACCCGGCATTATTATCCGTTCTTTTGCTATTCCAAATTCAGAAGCATAAGTATATACTTCTGCCTGCTTTTCTTCCGGTATCCCGATTACCATTAAAACATACTTTTCTTCTAAAGCAGAAAACGCTTTAAAAAGGATGTCAAATCCTTTGCGCTCTTTATGAAACCATGCGGAATTGCCTAAAACAATCTTTCCTTCAAAATTATATTTTTTACGGACATTTTCGCCGGATATTTCATTTATATTTTCCGGGATCTCAATGCCATAATGTACAACTTTAACTTTGTTCTTAAATATTCCTGATTTTGTTAAACTTTTGCCAACTCCGGCGCTGCAAGCAATTGAGTAATCGTAATATATATTATATATTAAACTACCTATAATTGGAAAACTTTCGCTCATGTTATGACGATAAGAAATATTAGTAAAAGTCTTTTTATATTTTGATCTTAGCTTAATTCCGATTTTCCTGTCAAGTGAATGGTTACAAATAACAAAATTCGGTTTAAATTCATCAAATACTTTACAGATTTGTGCAAATAACTCATTAAAAGGCATATTACTGTTAAATGCGGTTGTGTCTAAGCCGCACTCTGCCGTCCTTTTTCCTGTTAATGAATTCTCAGAAACCAGAAACTTAATATCATAACCCATATCCTTCAGATAAAAAGAGTTAACAATAGCCATTTTGGCACTTCCGGCATATCCTTCTCCAAAGCAAACTTGAAGAATTTTGAATTTAGTCATTAAATTAGTTCCTAAATAAGTTCTTATCTTTTATTATTTTTGTTAATTATAATTTTTATAATATGAAATAAAATAAAATTGAATTAAGAAACCAAATTGATTTTTGATGAATAATATATCAAAGTGTAAAAATTTTACCGGTTACAAACCTTGCTTTGCAGGTTACAACTGTTTATCCGATGGGTGTAAATCTAACAATCCGATGGGTATAAAAATACTTATTATTAATTTAGATGCGATGGGCGATATCCTAATGACCACAGCACAACTTGCAGGTATAAAAAGGAAATTCCCAGAATCCACAATATATTGGATTACCCTTAAAAATACAGTAGGCTTATTGCAGAATAACCCATTAATAGATAAGATCTTACCTTTCGATTTTGAGTCAACACTTATTTTAGGTCAAATTAAGTTTGACTATGTTATGAATGTTGATAAATCACAGCGTGCATGTGCTCTTTTAAATTCGTTAAACGCTGAACATAAAATGGGCTTCGGGCTTGACCATAATGGTAAAATTATACCGGTAAATAAATCAGCTCTTTATAATTATAATTTGGGAATGGACGACCATTTAAAGTTTAAAGTTAATACAAGAACCGGACAGGATTATCTTGCAGAAACTTTTGAACTGCCTTATGAAAGAGATGATTACGTTTTTGAATTTACAGAAAGCGAACTTACTTTTATCTCAGATTATAAAAAAGAAGTCGGTATTACAGAAGATGACTTTGTAGTAGGCTTCAATACCGGATGCTCTACCCTTTATCCTAACAAAAAATTGACAATTGAACAGCATATTTCAATTATTGACTCACTTCTTAAAGAGAAGAAATTTAAGGTGGCATTATTTGGGGGCCCTGAAGATGAAGAACGAAACGAAATAATTGCTGAGTATTTTAAGGGTTCTATCATAAATACCCCTAACCACGGTGGAGTTAGAAAAGGCGCCTGTTATGAATCCATTGCCAATATAGTTATTACTGGTGACTCATTTGGGATGCATTTGGCCATAGCTCTTAAAAAATACGTAATAGTCTGGTTCGGGCTTAGCTGCTGGACAGAAATAGACCTGTATGACAGAGGTGTGATGCTTTATCCTGAAGGACTTGAATGCGCTCCCTGCTGGAAAAAAGTCTGTGATCATAATTTGGAATGTCTGAAAATGGTTAATCTGGACAAAATAGTTAAGGAAGTAATATCTTATTACAAAAAGTCCATAAATGGCTGACAAATTATTAAAATTTGTTACCCCGTTTGTACCAAAGCGCAAGCCATTGCTTCTTGATGGCGCCATAGGCACTTATCTGTTAAATAATAATGCAGAATATGATAAAGACTTGTGGACTTCTCATATTGCCGTGGAAGCTCCTCAGTTACTTGAAAATGTCCATTCTGAGTATATAAAAGCCGGGGCTGACATTATTACCTCCAACACTTTTAGAACTAACCCGCAGGCTGTTAAAAATTCCAAGTATTCATCTGAATTTCTGGTTAAACGGAACATGGATATTATTAGAGATTGCTCAAAAGGTAAAGATTTGCTTATTGCTGGTTCAAATGCCCCGGCAGAAGATTGTTATCAATTAGAAAGGACCATCAGCCGGAGTGATTTAGAGTATAATCATCATAAACAAATTTCCCTTTTAATGGAAAACGGTGCTGATTTTATTCTAAACGAGACACAGAGCCATCTTGATGAAATTGGGATTATTTGTTCTTACTGCTTTAGAAATAACATTCCATTCGGTTTAAGCTTATATATTAAACAGTTTGACAAATTACTTTCGGGTGAAAGTATTTCCAAAGCTATGAAACTTATAAATGACCTTAATCCTTTGTTCATCTCATTCAATTGCACTAATTTTTTTGAATTTGCCAAGATTACTGATAATTATGAACTAAGTTTTAATTGGGGCTTTTATTTGAACTGCGGTAAGTCAAGACCTGATTCCAATGTTATTACAGGCATTATCAGCCCTGAAGAGTATATAGAAAAGAGCAGCCCTTTCTTTGAGAAAAATCCTGTTTTGGTTGGGACTTGCTGCGGTTCTACCCCTGAACACACAAAATATTTAAGAGAATTTATAGATGAGCATTACAAAAATTAAATCCCCGGCGAAAATTAATATAGGATTGAATATTGTGTCTAAACGCAGTGACGGTTTCCATAACATTGAAACTATCTTTTATCCTGTATCGCTCTGTGATTATATATCCATTGAAAATTCAGATGCTTTCCATTTTACGTGCAATGACAAACTACTTGAAAACGATACTAACAACTTAATTACAAGAGCTAAAAATATTATTGAAAATCGTTTTAATCTTAAAGCAGATTTACATATTGATTTACAGAAAAATATTCCTATAGGAGCCGGATTGGGAGGCGGAAGTTCTAATGCGGCAGTTATTTTAAAAGCCTTAAGTATTATTTACAAACTCGGATTATCAGAAAAAGAACTGGAATCAATTGGATTAGAGCTTGGCTCCGATGTACCCTTCTTTATTAAAGGGCAACCGGTTTTTGCGGAATCCAGAGGTGAATTATTTAAACCAATTGACTTAGAAATTCAAAAGCCGATTCTGATTGTAAATCCGGGGATTCATATTTCAACTCGCTTAGCATATGAAAACATAAAGCCCAAGGCTGCGGAATTTCCATTATATAATATTTCGCATGATAATCTAAATATAGAATGCTGGAAAGATAAAATATTTAATGACTTTGAGGATTTTGCTTTTTCTGCTTTCCCTAAAGTAAAAGATGTAAAAGATAAAATGTACGAGCTTGGAGCTGTCTTTTCACTTCTGTCCGGCAGCGGGTCCTCAGTATTTGGTATTTTCAATACCTTGGATTCTGCAAAAAAAGCAGAAAGCTATTATGCAGGAGATTATTTTACCCATATATCATACCCCTTATAATTCATATACGACATACGCCTCTCCCCTAATTCTAATTAAACCAAATGAAAGACCTTATGTCTTCTCTAATAAGCTTATTGAATAGTAATATGAACTTCCAGACCGGCTTCATTAGTAGTTGAAGCTGTAATTCTTGAGGAACCTTCAGGCTCAACAGATGACTTCCTGTAATATATTGATATTGTCACTTTAGAACTTATCGTATATCTAATCCTTGGCTCAATAGTCGTTCTGATAGAACCATTCTGCGGAACTCCGGCTTCTGTAAACTCATCAAAGTTATAGAGAATTTCTGAATTCTGAGTTTTTGTATAAGAGAAACTAAACTCAATATCATTTTTAAGTGAAAGACCAAATAAAGGTATTTCAAATCCATTTTTAGAATAATTTGCGGTAATACCGATATCTTTAGCAAAAGCTTCAGTGATATTTGCCTGAGCTGAATTACCCCTGCTAAAATCTGACCGCACATTATATTTGATACTGCCGCTTATATTGCCTCCCCAAAGGTCATTAAAAGTAATATTAAATCCTGCTAAGGGAGCAAACCCGTAATCAATTCTTTGCGATTGAATTTGTTGTGTTCCATCTGTATTTTTCCAGCCCTCAGTATAATTTGAACTATACGCATGTTCAAAAGACACCCTTTTTGCTATGGATTTAAATGGAAAATACTTTTCAAGGCCATCCCAAGTTACACGCCAGTTAGCCCGAGGAACATAATTTATAAAATTCTTTAAGAAGCCGAGTTTTGAAAGTATAGGCATCGATTCAAATCCCTCAGTAAATGCTTTTGTCATCGATGCATTTTTATCTGAAGCATTAGGATCGTATAATTCATGAGCTCTTTTAATACCACTTTTAAAAACACTTAAAAATAGTGTCGGAGGTAAAGAGAGAAATGATCTGTTTAATGTACCTGTTGAGGAAATATTATTAATAGTAACATTACCGGAAGAATCAGTTGAAATACTGGTTGTTCTATTCATCGACCAGCCGACTTTCCAATTTAATTCTACTTTAGCACCTTCCCACAGTGGTTTAGAAGTTCTAAAATCCAGACTGTTTTTCTGAGTAAATACATCTTGCAAATTCCCATTCTTAGCTCGTGGGCCAACATCAGAAGTAAAACCAAGCATAAAACCCCGGGTCGGACCGTTAACATATTTATCGCTTACACCCCAAAAGTTTTTAAAGCCGCTTTTCTCGCTAGACAATCCTGACTTCCCGTAACTATTATCATTGTTAAAATTCAATGTAATGTTTTCATAATCGAAGAGAACAATCCGAGTAAATGTTTTAAGAAACATAGCAGCAGATTTGTATATAGGAGTTCGCTTAACCGTTTGAACAGTTTCAACCTTTTTGACAGTATCAACTAATTGAGCTCTAAAAGTAGTCGTATCAATATTTTGTCCCCAGTTTACTCTTTCACCGCTTCTTCTGTTAAGCTGGGGCCCATTTGTCCTTTGCTGCTGGTTTTCATTTTTCTTCTGCTGATCTGAATTATCTTCTGCAAACAGAGGTGCAGTTAACGATTTTAACCTTAGCCCAAATGTAAAATTGAATCTGGAATTGAATGAAGCACTTCTGCCCAAGGCAGCTTGTTTAAGATCATTTGTCCATTGGTATCCTACATTGTAACCAAATGAAATATTAAAATAATCTCTAATATTCCACAGAGCAGGTAATTTTGGCTGTGTCTTAATATCAACTGATTGAGTGAATTGATAGTCCTGCCCAAAGAAGACACCGCTAAAAATATCTTTCCATATTTTACTTTCCTGTCTCTGATTTCCATAAGGATCATTCTCTAAATATGCCAATGAAGAGGCAATATCCACATTATAAGAAGTAGAAACATTAAAAAAAGCATTCTCAGTCATTTTCCAGGCGAAATTGAATCCTCTTGTTGCAGCAAAATCTTTTGAAATATTTTCCTGATATATCTGCTGCCCCGTAATGTCCCTATTTAGAGTAATAGTTCTGGTTCTTTTTGCAGTCATACTTGCATTAAATGACTGTGGAGTAAAATAGATTTTAGTACCGCGATAATCTGATAAGAAATTTACTATAGTTCCTATTACAGGTACTTTTGCCATAAAGAAATAATAATCAGGACTAAGGTTAATGCCGTAATTTATGGTTGCATTCCAAATCCAATACCTACTGTATGCAGTAGAAGGACTTCTTGAAAAAGTTTTGTTATAATTAAAACCAAATGTAAGGGCGTTAAAAGAGTCCCTTATTAGCCAATAATTTGAAGGAATTTTAATTTTTACGTTTGAAGCACTATAAGAATCTGATGTAGTAATGGACTGTGATTCTTCTACAATCTGGGCCGCAGTTTTACTGCTCTTAACAGAATCCGGCTTGTTTTTTAGTTGCTCAATGGCTTTGCTGACTTCAATATCCGTACCCGGTACATATAAAGGTTTGGCTACCGTCTCGGTATGTGCATAATTAATTCTTAAATTAGACTCTGGCAAACTAAACGGCAATAATTTTATAATATCTACATCAGCGGACATTCCCCAGTTTTTTTGTTCAACTTTACTGCCGAATCTGTCAGAAAGTCTATGAAAGTAAGGATCCGTATAGCTCATATTCGCACTTAAATTCATAATATCTGCCAGCTTAAGAGCCGTAGATAAAGTATAAGCATAACCGGGATGTGCATCTGCCCCAACAACCCTAAGCTCATTTACCCATACTTCTCCGGAAACCGGAAATGTAGTAAGCTGATGTTCTTTTGTAGCATTATATATGCCGACGGACAAAAATTTTACTGCATTAAGACTCGGATTACCTTTAACCCCATAGTAATGCCCTGTAATACCAGGAACCGGAATCTTATACATTATATTGGCAGAGTCACCCCTTACTTGTTTTAAAGCAGTAAGGTCTTTGAAATTAATACTAATCTCATTCCAATTAGCTTTAACCGGCTGCCTGTATTCATAAAAGTTATTAGTATCTGATCCAAATCTAAAATACACTTCAGCATTATAATTTTTTTGCGAAGTATCAACAGAAATAGGGTTGACAGCAGAAGTATTTTCATCCCCATGAATAAAGAGTTTCATTTGGGCATAATTAAATACATCCAAAGGCTGGTAAAGATATTTTACTGTTTCCCTTGAATCAGAAGGATTTAAATTTTTTATAATAAGATTTAATGCTTGTTCATTTCTATATACCTGCTCATCAGGTTTACTTCTGTCACGTTCCGGAAAAACCCCCGGAGGTGATTTATAGCCAGGGTTATCCTCAACATTAACAACGGAAACAGATAAAGTTGAGTCCTGCTGAACCGCAGCATCTAAACCATTAAGTTTTTCCCACTGATTACCAACAAGGTTGAATTCAGCAATCCTTAAGTGAAGGCTGCTTGATAATCCGGAAGCCCATAATCTGATAGTTTCCACATTTTCAAAATGCGGAGTACCTACCTGAGCAGAAGTATCCCTAATTGGAATACGATATAAGAACCAGCCTTTACCACCGCCGCTACCAACTATATACTTATTATTAGTAGCAATTGTATCCAAGGAAACTTCATATCTGAAATAGTTATTTACAAGGTCTAAATTTCCATTTCTGTTTAAGTCTTCTGTGTCCGGTATTTTCCCATTATCCGTAAGTACGGCGTTACCTTCTGTACCGTTAATATTATAGTAGTCCATAATAGTATGGTTAACACCGGTTGAGAAACTGAAATCATCCCCACTGGGGTCACCTTTATCAGAACCAAATGTTGATCTTTCAGCATTATTATCCAGACCATCAAGGCCAAGATCTTCTCCCTGGTCAATTATGGCATTGCCATTTTTATCTTCAGTATCTAAACGTTTATTGGGTATAACATCTTCACTAATTCTGCCCATATCTATAAAAAACTTTGCTTTCGGATCCACTGATTCTGATTTAGCCCAAAACTCAAGATACTGAACATTTTCTTTGATTAAATTGTTAGCAGTTGAGGACAGCGGTTTCATAATACCGCCCCAATTTCTTTGTTTATTTGATAAATCAGGATGATAATTATACGTGCCTACTGAATCAGGCAGGAAAACGTAATCCAGCACTGAAACGTTCTGATCATCTTTTGAAACTTTTTTCCTGTCACCCCAAATATCCACTACTCTGACGTCTGAAGGGGTTACATTAAACCAAAAGCTTTTAGCTTTATAATCCATTTTTGTAGTATCATCTAAATTCTCAGTTACTAACGGCATATTATTTGGAATGCTTATATCTTTCCAACTGGTATAGCTTACACCTACAGGAATCGTTTTTTTGGAACCTTCAAAGTCATCTATATATGCAATACTTTGGCCTTTATCAGATGCTATTGTACTCTTTTTAGTATTTGGGTCAGGACTCATATATGCATATTCACCCGATAAATTGAAAGATGACATTTCTTTAGTAGAAAAAACTTTATCCAACAATTTTGTAACAACCGGAAGATCCGCACTTGTTGAGAAATCAAGCCCATAAATTGTATTGCTTAGAGGTTCTTCGCCTATCCTTACCTTATCATTAAGGGTCTGCTGATTTAAATTAAGAACTGAAAAACCGAACTTTGTCTTTTCAGAGATGTTCAGCTCTCCCCGCAAACCTAACAAAGTTTTGGAGGCAAGTTGGAAGAGATCATTTTGTTCATAAGTTATACTTAAATTTGCACCCGGCACCAGAGCTGCGTCATTTCTAATAGTAAGCTGACCTACTGAGTAATCAATTATATAATCAACACCAGGAGTAAGCTCCCTTCCATTTAACCTAACTCTTGCAGAGTTTTCAACAATATTAAAACCAAGATTATACACAGATTGAACACCGCCGGAAGACTGACCGGTAAACACCCATTTATCTTTAGTTTTTTGCTGCTGTGCATATATCGGGTCAACTTCATATATTTGAGGGAACTTATAAGTAGAGTCAAAACCATCCGGTATATTTCTGCCAAATGGTTCTAATGTAGGAAAAATGATTTCCCCGGTCGAGGACATAATAGTATAACCTTCACGCCAGTCAAATTTATTATCCGGTTTTGCCTGAGTCATGCTTTCATCGAATAAATCCAAACCAAAGACATTTAAAAAGTTTTTATCTCCGAGGTTAGAAACCGGGTCCTGTCCTTCCACTTCTCGTTTAATATTAAACTCAAACCCTTCTTTTTTAATTCCCGTGGCACCAATTCTATAAATATTCTTTAGCTGCAGTTTCCAAGCAGTTGAGTATGCAGGCTGCAAACCTTTCGGCTTTATTAATTTCAAAACCAGAACTGAATCCTTTGCATATTGGAGCAGCTCACCATAATACATATCTGCCCCGTTTTTTTTATGTACCCTGTATGCAACTGCAAGAATATCAGCATCGTTTATTGAAGTCGTAAAAGTAATCCACCCCGTTTGAGAGTGTAATACATAGTCTGAACTTTGAAGTTGAATAAATCTGCTTGTCTCGGTTTTTCCGTCTCCTCCGGTAATAGTTTTGCGATAAATCTCATCCTTATATTTTTCATTTTTACCTATGGCAGGAAGATCTATATATGCATTTGCATTGCGCTCATTTGGATTTTTTGTTATCTGATTAGTTGATTTCCAGACTTCTAAATCCAGAACTTCGTAATCAGGGTCAGCATCCGGTGTAGCACTTCCGTAATAGCGATAAAACAAGTTTAGCTCCGGATTTTGACTGGCATATACAGTATCAACAAAAAAGTGATTAGTAGAATATTCATAAGCCCTTTTAGAAAATGTAGTAGAAGTAGAACCGCTGGAAACAGATACTTCTTTAATTTCACCCTTCTTCTGACTTGCTAAACCCGTTAAAGTTAAAGGTCCCATTTTAACAACAGCCTTTACGCCGAACAATGCTTCACTACCGCCGACTAAAGGGCTTGTCTGCAGCGATACGTTACCTGCTTCAATACTCTGTATAATTTCATCATCATAACCGGTGTACTTAATCTTAAGCATATTCTCATATTCAAAAGTACGTTCAGTATTCCAGTCAGCATTAATATTCAGTTTGTCACCAATGGTTCCATTAACGTTTATTTGAACAGTCTGTTTAAAGTCCGGTTCATTGCGTGTATTACCTAAGCTTGAAGATGTTACTCCTTCGGTTTTTTCATTTCTCCAGCCGCCCTTAATATCTACAGCACCGCCAATTTTAAGACTTATTTTAGGTTCACCAAAAATGCTTAATACGCCAACAGACGGTAAAGGAATTTCAAAATCCGTAATATCTTTTATTAATTCGCCCAAACCTTTTTTAGCATCTTTTAATTTGTAGTCCCTGCCGGTAAGCTCCCAGCTATCCCTTTCGCGCTGAGCAACTATCTCTTTGATATAGATATCAACCGGAACCTTAAGGATAATTTTTGTCTGCTGGTTAGCAACAAGCTCTTTAATGATAACATACTCGCCCGTTGAATCAATTTCGGCAATACGCTTTTTAATAGTTTCAGATGGTTCCGCAAAGAAACTACGTTTTTTTTGTGGTTTTAATGTCAGGTACGGTTTATCGTCCCTTTGGTAATGAAAATATTTAATTCTTGCAGTAGAATCCAATTTCAATAAATCTACCTTTACTGTATCTTTCTTTACTTTTGAAGTATCTCGCAGTAAGGGGTTTTTGACTTTGGAAGTATCCTTTGTTAGTTTTAGGCTGTCTTTTTGATTTTTAGTAGTATCCCCCATCAAATCAAAGATATTGATCCCTTTAAAACTATTTTTAGAGGCAACTGTACTGACAGAGCTTTCAGGAATATTATTTAAATCATTTTTGGAATTTTGCGGCAGAATATCGGGTAGTACTTCAGATAAATTATTTTTAAGATTTGTATTTCTTGAATTACTTAGCTCCAAGCAGCTTTTTAAATTCAAAGATTCAGCTAATCTTTGAGCTTTTAAATTAGCATTATAAAAAGCGTTTATCCATACAGTCTGATTAATTTCGGTTTCATTTTTGGAGAAACCCAAATTAATAGTGGCATAAACTACTAAAATCGTAATAACGGTTATTTTTAATAAAACCGGAATCGAGTTAAAAATAAATCGTTTGATAAGTAAACCTTATGAAATAATTAATGTAACAGTAGATAAAGATCTATAAATCCTCCGTAATTTGTTATCAAATATGATACTTCGGAAAATAAGAAATAACCTAAAAAATATTCACGGAATTATTTTTCCAGTAGACCAGTAGAAATGTACAATTGACCTAAGTTAACCTTGTAATAATTTCTTTATATTGCGGATAATTGTCAACCAGAAACTCACGTTTAGCTAATTCAAAATCATCAAATTCAAAACCCGGTGAAACAGTACAACCTATTAAGCAAAAAGAACTATCTTCTTTTAATGCAGCTCCAAACCAGCAACCTTTTTCAATAGTTACCTGAAGCGTTTCTCCTAATTCCAAGTTTTTTCCCAGACAAATTTGAGATAATTTTCCCAATTGGTCAAGCACATAAATAATAACCGTAGAACCATCATAAAAATGCCAGGTTTCATCAGATTTTAATCTGTGAAACCTTGAAACATTTGTACCTTCAAGTAAAAAATATATTGAGGTTGAAAATGTCCTATCCCCTGAATACCTGCCGGGCAACAATTTGGCTTCGTAATATTCAGCGGATCTATATATTTCTTTAAAATATCCTCCTTCAGGATGTTTTTGAAGATCTAACAACTCAATATATTTTTCTGCCTGCAAGTTCATAATTATAAGTGATCTGTTAATTTATTCAGTTTTAAATAATCTACAACTTTTTTAACATCCTGAGCCTGATCCCGCCTGCAAACAAGCAGCGCATCATCTGAATTTATAACGATTACATTCTCCATACCAATAACAGCAGTAAATTTATTTGGGGAATAAATGTAAGAATCAACAGTTGCATCAAAATACACATTGCCCACAGATGCATTACCTTCTGCATTCTTTTTACTCAAATGGTATACTTCTTCCCAACTCCCTACATCTGACCAGGCAAAAGTCCCTTTGGTAAGAAATACTTTTTGAGATTTTTCCATAATTCCGTAATCAATAGATACGCTGCGGAGCATACCATAAACTTTTGAAAGGTTTGCTTCAAAGGCAGGAGTATCAATAAATTTTTGAATTTCCAAGAGACCTTCATAAAGATCAGGCATAAAATATTTAATTTCGCTTAAGATTGCTTCGGTATGCCAAATAAACATGCCGCTGTTCCATAAAAAATCGCCGCTCTCAATAAATCTTACAGCAGTACTATAATTAGGTTTTTCTGCAAAAGTAAGAACTTTGAAGATATTTTCCGACACAAAGCTTTCATCAATCTGTATATATCCGTATCCGGTTTCGGGACGCGAAGGTAAAATTCCGATAGTGACTAGTCCTTTAGATTTTGCCGCAAAGTCACAAGCATTTAAAATTGTATTATGAAATGACTCCGTATCTTGAATAATATGATCAGCCGGAAGTACAACTGTTACAGCATCACTGCATTTTTTTTGAATAATAATTGAAGCTAACCCAATACATGCAGCAGTATTCCTGCCGAATGGTTCCTCAATTATATTAGCTTCCGGAATACCGTTAAGCTGTTTCTGAATTTCCGGTTTCTGAACTTTATTTGTTATTATATATATATTATCTTCCTTAACTACTCCTTTAAGACGCTCTACAGTATCCTGAATCATAGTCTTTTCACCAAAGATCTTCAAAAGTTGTTTCGGCGTTTTTTCTTTACTTCTTGGCCAAAATCTTGAACCTACGCCCCCCGCCATTATAACGGCAAATATTTCCATAAAAAAATCCTTACTTAATAGTTAAAACTTTTTGCCCAAACTCTTCGGCTTTATTTAAATAATTAGTTATATCAACATCCTTACCTTTAACAACCGCAACTATTACAATTAAGCAGGCTCTAATGCTTTCAAGAACATCTTTATCAGGCTCAATTTTCCTGGAAGCAATAAGGCTTAATGCTTTGGCAGCAATTCTGTGCATATTAGCAATAACATCAAAATTTGCAGTCTCGGACAATTGTGCATTTGCCTTTAGAGTTGAAACATATTGTTCAATTTCCGTAGAATTTATTGTACCGGCAGAAAGCGTTTTTAAAAATGGTTCCAGTGTTTTAATCGGTTTAAGTATTATTGTATCATAGTCAGCAATAACATCACCGGCCGGCGTCTCATCTTCAAAAATAATACTTTCTTTTTCTTTTATATTTTCTTCTTTATCAACCACAGTTGTAAAATCAGGATAACTGCTTGTTCTGTTTGAAAAATCAACAGAAATTTCAGGAGCAAATTTAGTATTTTTCTCCTCAATTTCTGCTTCCGGCGATACCTTTAATTTATCTTTTTTTAGTTTCTCCATAGTCGAATTTATGGACTGAGGAGAAGCCACATCCAATAAATGGCTGAGATCTTTAATTAAATATCGGCTATGGTCTTTGAACTTCTCAGATATTTTAAAGAAATCAAGTGTCGACTGAGTTAAATAAATATAAATTTCATGCAGACGGATTGCAAAAGTTGATACTTCCGTAATCTTCTTCATTTCCTTTATATCGCCCTCTAAATCATCAGACTTTAGAATAATCTCTCTTAATAACGCAACTACTTCAATTTTCTGGTTATTAAGTCTTAAACTATTGCTGGCAGCTGAAATGCTTTGTACTATATATTGTTTTAGAAAATCCATTTAACTCTTATATATTCTTGGTACTCGTTTACTTAAATTACATAATATCTCATATGGGATAGTATTGATTATTTTGCACCAATCCCAAGCATCAATAGAACAATTTTTTGAATGTCCCAATAAAATCACTTTTTCTGAAACCGGATAGACATCGTTATTCAAATTAATCATAATTCTATCCATAGTAACAGTCCCGGCCTGAGGATATTCTTTATCGGCAATAATTACTTTCATTTTATTTGTAAGATGCCTGTTTATTCCATCAGCATAACCTATTGGTACAGAAGCAATATTGACGTTGCTTCCGGCTTTGAATTTCCTTCCGTAACTAACATATTCATTTTCTCTAATAAGCCTTACTGTTGAGATACATGAAAACAAATCCATAACAGGAGATAAATTTATTGAATCACTCGTCTCTAAAGAAGGATGATATCCATACAAAATAATGCCTGGCCTTACCATATCAAAATATGAGTCCGGCATATCGAGAATTGCACCGCTGTTTGCACAATGAGCGAGCCCGTAATCAATATTTTCAGATCTAAGACAGTTTACTAAAGAAGTAAACTTAGCCAACTGTAAATTAGCATAAGTTTTGTCATACTCATCGGAAGTAGAAAAATGCGTATAAATACCTGCTATTACAAACTGACTGTTAGATTTAACGTATCTTATAAAATCAACCGCCTCGTCAGATGAAACTCCTAAACGTCCCATTCCGGTGTCTATTTTAATATGAATTTTTATCTTGGAGCGTGAGCCACTTTTTCTTAATTCATTCTCTAAAATTTTTAACTGTTCCCTGTTGTACACAGTTGCTTCCAGTTTATATTTAATTACATCCGGAGCATTTGAACGTGAAAAAGGATCTAAGACTAAAATTGGTGTCGTTATTTTATTTTTTCTTAACTCAATAGCTTCTTCAGTAAGAGCAACAGCAAAATATTCAGGCGCTGCTTTTCCGAGCGCACATAAAGATTTGGCTACATTAACAGCACCGTGACCATAAGCATCTGCTTTAATCACAGCCATAACTTTTGAGGTTTTTACTTTCCTACGAATATTTTTATAATTTTTAACCAGTCTGGTTAAATCAACCACAGCAAAAGTATTCCGCATTTCAATACTATTTAATTTTAATAACAT
>Ga0183100_1000574_pt1 | contig 26787 bp, 23 predicted proteins | sample Biomet2_FD_127789 | JGI IMG/M metagenome (GOLD analysis project Ga0183100, IMG submission 127789) | Microbial communities from bioreactor (seeded with anoxic lake sediment) at LBNL, California, USA - Biofuel metagenome 2 | ecosystem: Engineered > Bioreactor > Anaerobic > Unclassified ...
CACAATTTTGAGAATCTGTTTTATTCCCATTTTTCTAGTTGTCTTATATCAAGCCAATCAGATATGTTCTTATGCGGCCTTGGCAATTTTTATTTTAGCTTCCGCGACAGACGGAATAGACGGTCACATTGCCCGCAAATATAATCAAATCACGAATTTCGGCAAATTTGTTGATCCATTAGCGGACAAGCTTCTCGTCGCGTCAGCGCTGATTTCTTTCGTCCAGTTCGGTTTCATGCCGGCTTGGGCAGTTATTATTATCATTGCGCGTGAATTTATTATTACCAGCTTGCGCGTTGTTGCTATTTCTCAAGGGAAAGTAATTGCCGCTAGCCAATCTGGCAAATTTAAAACGGTCTTTCAAATTGTAACGATTTGTATTACACTTTTCTTCTCTTACACAACGTTTAATCTGGGCGGATTCACTAACATGACGCTTATCTACATAGTGGCGATGCTCTGTGTATTAGTAACCATCTATTCTGGTATTGATTATTTGGTCAAAAACCGCGGTGTTATCACGATGGCGTAATTAAATATTAATGCTAAAAAGAGGTCCTGTTTTATAACAGGACCTCTTTTTATGGAGTTTTTCTCTTCATAATCGTATCACTAGTTCGTGCCTTATGGAGAATAAAGAGGCAAATTTTAATTAATAAATTTTTGTTGCAGTCTTTGGTAATTCCTTGATATGCTTTATAAAGGCAAAGCTTCTTTTAGCCTCATCAAATTTATATTCATATTCAAATATCCTACCTACTTCAGGTGCGATTTCTGCAAACAACTCACATGATGTAATTAATGCATTCCAAGAAGAATCATAATCACTCATATTAAAGGTTTTCATTAATCTTATCCATACATCTGAATCTAAATATTCTTTTAAATGTTTGTTAGCTTTTCCTATACTTGTTTTAAATTCTGTTTGAGTACCCACGTACCAATATAGCATGGTTAATAATTCTTGTCGCACATAGTTATTCATTACTTCTATTGTAAAAAGGATTTCTTCTCTCCAAAGTCCCTTAGCACAATATGGTACTACCCACCAAAAGTTATTGCATCGGGCAAAATATTGCCCATATGTAGGTTTTTTAACCCAATAATCTTCGTCAGATGGTGCTGGAATTTGTGGTAAACAGTTATCTTTGTCAAGTAGTGGAACAGTCAATTTATCAGTTCCATATTCTTTTCTCATTTTCTCCATAGTCTGAATAGTCAAGTCAATCCTATTTCCATCAGTAAACTGCATTAAGTACCCATAACCATTTTCAAACTCAACATCCTTTCCTTCCATTTTATCAAGCTTATCAGGTTCTTGAAAAATAATCGGCTCACCAAAAACACCTATCCAACCTTCATCTTTTAGGAAAGAATCTGTTTCGATTACTACATAAACAATGTCATAATCCTGAAAAATATCTTTTTTTGCGTTAGGATTTGCCCTGGAACCATTCATATAAACAGCTCTAACTCGATTATCTCTGTTTGCTATATCCAGTATTAAATCAAACATTTCTGTTTCGGTTCTCATAATAACACTCCTTTTTCACTTCATTATTTAAATCAATAAACTCCCATTTCCCATTTATAAATACGCTAGCTATGCCTTATACAAAATCATGCATGTTATCACATTTAAAATCAGTTGCAACCTCACCTTTAGTATTTATAAAGCCCCATTTGTTTGGGTTTTTATTTTGATATATAAACTTCACTTTCCCCAATATACTCATCGGCAATACGCCATTCTACATTTTCTGCACATAAATAAGTTCCATTGTAATCACTCAAATCTTCACAATCATTTGCACAATCAAACCAATAAATGCCATCATCTTTTATCATCATAGATGCTTCAAAAATTTCACAAGTATACTTTAGATTATTAGGTATTAAAGTCAGTTTATCCAATCCTATGAATCTCATCTCTATGACTGTAGGGTTCTTAAATTGTCGCTGAATAATCATGTGTAAAGTTCTCTTATCATTTATCGCGTGCATTCCTAAATTAAAATTGACATAAGCTCCGCTAATATACTTGATTTCTTTAATACAAGAATCGTGAAAATGACCAAAGGTCTGCATAAATTTATCAATATCATTCTTTGTTAAAATTTTATTCCACATGTCTTTATCTCCTCGTATTTATACTAATTTTATTTCAATAAAATATTACCATATTTTTCTGAAATATGCCATATAAAAAAGATGCAGCCACGAGGCTGCATCTTTTATGCTTTTTTGTTTCGCTTACGAGATGATAGAATACCACCGATACGCCCGCTTTCCCTAGATGTTAATGATTTCCATCCTCCGTCTAATATCTTATCAATCAGGCCCAGTTCTTCGGCAATTTCTAGTTTTTGATATTCATCCGTCAGCTGCAATTTTTTTTGTTTTTCTTCTTTCAAAGTAACCACCTCTTGGAAAATAGTATTAACATAATTTGGTGGTTATTATACATAAAAATTATTGATTATCGACAATAATGCTGGTAGCTACGAAACTTCCCGATTTTGCATTACCAAATACGTGAATGGTTTGACCTTCTTTCAACTGTGAAAGTTTGTAGGTCGTCCCTAATGTAGTATCCATAATTTTTGTTGCACCCGTTGTAAAAACATCTTCCGTTTCACCAGTGGTGCTATTGACAAGTTTGATAAAATTGTAAGTGGGATTCACTGACTGAATAACACCTGTAATTGATGTAACCGTACTCGTGCTTTCCACTGCTATCTTCGACACTTCTTGCCCAACTGCTGTAATAGTTACCAGATATCCAACGCGAAGCGAATAAATATCGGATGGTTTATCTTCGATAGTAACAGATACTGCATTTGATAAATCATATTTTTTTGTTTCGTCACCTACTGTCACTGTGATGCTTGGTGCACCAGAAATCACCATTTCTTTGATGGTACCTTTTATGGTACCCTCTTTTGCAGTAGATGTAAGCTTTGTAACGGTACCGTATGTTAAAACTAAACTGACTGTATCACCAACAGCAATATCGGACATAGCCACGATTGAATTGTTTTTATAAACAACGGCTGTGGGCGAAACATCAAAGGTTTTTCCATTATAAGCTGAGTTGCTACTTGATATAGTGATTGTTGATTTTTCATAGGATAAAGCCGTCACAATAGCGACGTCAATTGTAGACGTTTTCGGAGTTGCTTGTATCAAAGTAACCGTCCCATCTTGAATTTCAAGATGCAATGCATCACCAACACCAATAGCAGACAAGGTTGAAGTTTTTCCACTATACGTTATCGTAACATCAGATGCTAACTTATAGGAGGTAACCGATGTAACAGCTCCCCCGATTGCATATGTTTTAATAAATGTAGTTCCTTTATCTTCAGCTTTACTGGAATACGCAACATCAACGGTAGTTGTTGTGGACGTACTGGCAATAACATCAGCTTCTACTATTTTATTGCCAGATGTTGTAAAAGTAATCGTTTGACCAGCTTTCAAATCAGAAACGGTCTTCTTCTCGCCGTTAATTAGAATTTTTGTATCATTCGTTAAAGTATTATTAACAGCTGATCCATCTGTATCTAACGTAACGACCGTATTTGCCGCTGTATTCACTTCTGAAATTTTGCTCATCGTATATTGACGATCCACTTTTGTATATACTTTGCTCAGGATAACCGCCATCATGGCACGATTCAAAGTGGTATTGGGTGAAAAATTATTCATATTATCACCCAACATAATATTTTGCTCTTTCATATATTCTACATAACCCTGTGCTGTAGTAGGAATGGAGTCAGTATCGGCATAATCAAGCGAAATCAAAACTTTGTTTTTTACGTCCTCTTCCCCGCCCATTAATTTGGTGATATAGATAGCGGCCTGATATCTCGAAACAACGGTATCTTTACTATCCAACATGGCTTTAATATCAGACTGGGTATACAGTCCTTTATACATTAAAAGTGCAGCTTCCTTATTGGCATATGTAGTATAACCGGATAAAAAACTGTTATATTTTTCTAGCGCGAAAGCCACAACTTTTGCATTTTCATCTTCGTTTATGCCTAATATACGACCCATGAAAGCCAAAATCTGTTGATTTGTTAGTGATTGTGATGGATTAAAATTTGTATCGGATGCTATAATTTTTTTTGAAACCAAGTCCTCGACAGAATCCAAGGCCCATGCATAGGAACTTTGCGGTGTTACATCGCTAAAAGTATATGCCATAGCTGTCAATGTGACAGAGCATGTCATAACCACTGCTGTCATAAGAGCAATAATTTTTTTCATGATTTTCATTCCTTTCACTTTTAGTAAAAATTGGTTGGCATTTTTATGCGTTTATTGTATCATATTCCTATAAAAACAACAATGGTTGTAACAGAAATATAATATATTTCCTTATTTTTCTTCAAATATACTGACCGTTTTCTCTTTGTCCTCTTCAAATGGATCGATAAAATTTCGTTTTATCATCGTTGCCGCATAGTAATGTAGAATGAACCCGACAAATGACACATAGATAAAAGGAATGAGCAGAAGCCACATTCCCGCCATTGTATACATCAAAACACATGTAATGGCGATGACAATAATGGACAGCACTAGATTCATGGGGAATTTGGCGATTGCCATGAACAAGGCGTTTTTAATTAGTTTAGAGAATGAGAGCTTAAAGGTAACCATAATCTGATACATATAGGTATGCATGATTGTATATAGCAGTAAAACAACAATAAGGAAAACTTGCGGAATCATCCAAATTGGTGATTTTATTGACTGCATTAAATAAAAATGCATGCTCAAAAGCCCACCTGCAAATACGATAAGATCCATGACCATAATGATAAGACCATATTTAAAGTTTTCCTTCATTTTTTCAAAGAAATCGCTTACTAGCCAGACATGTTCTTCTCTGGCATAATTGCGCAGAGTGTAGGCAAATCCTGCCGCAGCTGGACCGGCTCCCCAAAAGACAAATACCAACGTAATAAACGTCAGGCGCATTAGGGCATCTAACCCTAAGGCCTGCTGTGCCTTAATCGTTTCTGTCATACTGAATATTTCGCTAAAGCTGACAACTTTCATACTAACGAAAAATAGAATGATAAGATAAGGAATGCTCACCGCGAAGTAAAGCATATTTAATTTCAAAAATTTGACGAATTTGCGACCGAAAAGTTCAAAAAACATAAAAAATCCATTTTTTTCTGCATCGTCTTTTGAAACGCCTTTCCCATCTTTCGTGTAACCCATGCCTAAGAAACCCATGTTTGTAACCTCCTGAAATTTATCAAAACCACCTGTCTATTTCATGTTGAAAAAAGAGTGGTACGCTTTATAAGTCATAAAAATATCCGCCTTAGATGCAAGTTCCATTGGTGCATGCATCGACAATATCGCTGTCCCACAATCCAATGTATCAATATTATGGTTGGCAACATATTGCGCAATAGTGCCGCCACCGCCGCCATCTACTTTTCCCAATTCGCAGATTTGCCAAGCCACATCATTGTCATGGAATAATTTGCGAATTTCTTGTAAAAACTCCGAATTGGCATCGCTCGTACCGGATTTTCCGCGCGCGCCAGTATATTTGTTCACAGCTACGCCATGATTTAAAAATGCCGAATTGGCTTTTTCGAATACATCCGTATAATTTGGGTCAACAGCAGCTGACACGTCCCCTGATAAACACTGAGAACGTGCAAAAATTTCATTTAATTTTAAAATATCACATGAACCGCTGAGCTTCGCAATCATTTGCGTCATGGCAAACTCAAAAAAGCGCGATTGAAATCCAGTATTACCGCTACTGCCGGTTTCCTCTTTATCCACTAACATACATACCGCTGTTTTTTTGTTGTTTTCCGTATGTAGAATAGCGTCTAAAGCGGAGTAAGCACATACTCTGTCATCATGCCCATAGGCAGCTACTACACTGCGGTCAAATCCGGCATCACGGGCAGGACCTGCCGGAACAATTTCAATTTCGGCACTTAAAAAGTCCTCTTCGATTATTTCGTAGGTTTCATATAAGTATTTTAAAATATTAAATTTCACTTTATCTTTTATATCGTCATCGTTTACGGGAATAGTGCCGACAAAAACGTTTAATTTTTCGCCGTCGATGGCTTTATGGGCAGGTTTTTTCACTTGTTCATCTGCCAAATGCGGCAATAAATCGGTCACACAAAAAATGGGGTCTCCTATGTTTTCACCGATGTTCAGTGTCACTTTTTTGCCGCTTTGCAAATAGACGACGCCATGCATCGCAAAGGGAATCGTTGTCCATTGATATTTCTTGATGCCGCCATAATAATGCGTTTTTAGCAGGGCAATTTCTTCGGCTTCAAAAAGCGGGTTAGGCTTTAAATCGAGGCGTGGCGAGTCGATGTGCGAGCCTACTAAATGAAAGCCGTTTTTGATATCTTCTGTACCCACGACTAACAAAAATATGTTTTTATCTCGATTGATTTTATAGACTTTATCGCCGGGGTTTAAGGTGTCCACCCCATCCATGTCGCGAAAACCGGCATTTTTGGCCATTTTAGTGGCGGTTTCTACACATTCGCGTTCGGTTTTAGAGGCATCCAAGAATGTCTTGTAACCTTCACAAAATTCAAACATCTCTTTTATCTCTTTATCGCTACTTTTTTCATATATATTGCTGCTTTTATAGGATATTTTTTTTAATAATTCTTTGTTTTCCATTCGGCTCTCTCCTTTTAGTTAGAATCCCAACAAATTTTGCGGGAAATCCTTATTTTATTCTAACACAACCCAGCGGATTTATCAATCATTACGCCTCTTGTTTTGGCGAAAACGTGCAAAAGTTGTCACGATTATTTGCACTTTTCCATAAGTTATGGTATAATTGCTAGGTAATTTTCAAATTAAGGAGTGAAACAATTTGTCTGGACATTCGAAGTGGAGTACAATAAAACGAAAAAAAGGCGCCAATGATGCACAAAGAGCCAAGATTTTTACTAAAATCGCTCGTGAAATATCTGTTGTTGTAAGAGAAAGCGGCGCGGATCCTGAAAACAATTCACGTCTTCGTGATGTTATAGCAAAAGCACGTTCTGCAAATATGCCGAATGAAAATATTATGCGTACCGTCAAAAAAGCAGCCGGCGAAGGAGATTCTGCCGCTTTTGAAGATATCACCTATGAGGGATATGGCCCAAAAGGTGTCGCTATTATTGTAGAAACGCTGACCGATAATCGAAATCGTACCGCGGGTGATGTGCGGCATTATTTTGACAAATTTGGTGGCAACATGGGTCAAAGCGGCTGCGTATCCTATATGTTCGATCAAAAAGGTATTATTTCTATCGAAAAGACAGATAATATCGATGAAGATGAACTGATGATGACGGCTCTAGAAGCTGGTGCCGATGATGTGATTTCCGAAGATGAAGGGTTTGAAGTACAAACCTCACCAGAAAGTTACAGGGAAGTTCGTGACGCATTAGAGAACAAAGGTTATGTATTTGCTAGTGCTGAAATCAGTTTTATTCCGCAAACAACAGTCGCATTAGATGACGAAAAAGACGTGCTGATGATGAGTAAATTAATCGATGCGATGGAAGATTGCGACGATGTACAGAACATCTATCACAATTGGGAAAATGATGACGAAGAATAGGCGAACTCCTCTTGCTATTTTTTGGGGATTGTGCTATAATACATGAAAAATTAATATTTATCATAAAGGCTGTGAAAAAGTTTAGTAGATTATTTTTACACCCAAAGAGAGAAAATCTCATAGGCTGAGAGGGTTTTCGGGAATGCAAGTAATTGAAATTTCGCTTTGGAGCTGTGCTTCTGAAATGGTTAGTAGGTAGCAACGCGTGACGCACGTTAAGCGTTTTAAAGTGCTTTTATAGAAGTTTCTATAAAAGAATTTGGGTGGTAACGCGGAGTTTAGCTTCGTCCCTTTTGGGGCGGAGCTTTTTTATTTTGAATTAATTTTAAGGAGGTTTTATTCTTATGAAAGAAAAATTAGAACAGATTAAAAACGAAGCACTTTCTGTATTGAAAGATAATCTTCCGGTTGACGAGCTAGAAAAAATTCGTGTTGAATTTTTAGGTAAAAAGGGAAAGCTCACTTCCATTCTTCGTGAAATGGGAAAACTATCACAGGAAGATCGTCCTAAAATGGGCGCACTCGCTAACAGTGTTCGTAGCGAAATTGAACAGGTTTTAGAGAACAAGTTCGAAGAAGCAGAAGTGATTTTGCAAAATGCCAAACTAAAAGAAGAAGTCATCGATGTCACTATGCCCGGCAAACTCACCAGCATGGGTAAACTTCACCCGCTTACGCAGGTTATCGATCAAATCAGCGACATTTTCATTGGTATGGGATTTGAAATTGCAGAAGGTCCTGAAGTGGAATTTGACCACTACAATTTCGAGGCATTAAATATTCCAAAAGATCACCCCGCTCGCGATACACAAGATACTTTCTATGTGAATGATAATATCGTTTTACGTTCACAAACATCACCAGTTCAGATTCGTGTTATGGAGAAGACGCAGCCTCCTATTCGTATCATTTCACCTGGTCGTGTATATCGCAGTGACGCAGTTGATGCCACTCACTCCCCTGTATTTCATCAAATTGAAGGTTTAGTTGTCGATAAGGGTATTACGATGGCAGATTTAAAGGGTACGCTAGAAGAGTTCGTAAAATCGCTCTATGGCCCAGAAGCAAAAATTCGTTTTAGACCACATCACTTCCCCTTTACCGAACCTAGCGCTGAAGTCGATGTTTCCTGTTTCGTTTGCGGCGGAAAAGGTTGTAGCGTTTGTAAGGGCGAAGGATGGATTGAAATTTTAGGTGCCGGTATGGTTCACCCTACTGTTTTACAAAACTGCGGCATTGACCCGGAAGTGTATTCTGGTTTTGCTTTTGGCGTGGGTGCGGAACGTATTAGCATGGGTAAATTCACAATCGATGATATGCGACAATTTTACGATAATGATATTAAATTTTTGCAACAATTCTAAAGGAGGTAAATGACGATGAAAATATCGATGAGTTGGCTTAATGATTATACGGATGTAACGGGCATTTCCCCACAAGAATATGCCGATAAAATGACCATGACCGGTTCAAAAGTAGAGACCGTCGAAGAAATGGGCGGAAATCTCGTTAATGTTGTGACCGGAAAAATATTAGAAATAAAACAGCACGAGGATGCAGATAAATTAGTGGTTTGTCAAGTGGACGTTGCGGAAGCAGAACCGATTCAAATTGTTACGGGTGCGAAAAACATCAAAGTAGGCGATGTTGTTCCTGTTGCTAAACATGGCGCACTACTTCCTGACGGAACCAAAATCAAAAAAGGGAAACTGCGCGGCGTCGTTTCGATGGGCATGATGTGCTCGCACGAAGAACTCGGCATATCACCTGAAGAATTAGGCTATGAGCCGGAATACGGCATTTTGATTTTAGACCCTTCTACCCCGCTTGGAAAAGACGTCAAAGAAGTATTTGACCTTAATGACACGATTGTTGATTTTGAAATTACCTCTAACCGTCCCGATTGTTATAGCGTGATAGGATTAGCACGCGAAACCGCCGTTTCGTTTGAAAAACCGTTTAACATTCATAAACCGGTTTTCCACGAAAACAGCGAGAATATAGGTGACTGTGCGAAAGTGACAGTAGAAGCGCCTGATTTATGCCCGCGCTATGCCGCACGCGTCGTGAAAAACGTAAAGATTGGTCCGTCCCCTGCATGGATGGTAAAACGCTTAAAAGCACTTGGTTTGCGCTCTATCAATAATGTCGTCGATATTACGAACTATATTATGTTAGAGTATGGTCAGCCGATGCACGCTTTTGATTTAAGAGATGTCAAAGGCAAACATATCATCGTAAGAAAAGCGGCAGATGGCGAAAAAATCACAACACTCGACAGCATTGATCGTGTGCTCGATTCATCTATGCTGGTGATTGCCGATGAAGAGCGAGCCGTTGCTGTCGCCGGTGTCATGGGTGCGGAAAATTCTGAAGTCAAAGACGATACGACTGACATCTTATTTGAATGTGCAACGTTTGCTCCAGCCTCTGTTCGTATTACTGCCAAAAAATTGGGTCTGCGAACCGATGCATCTTCCAAGTACGAAAAGGGTTTGGATGTTAACAATATCATCCCGGCACTCAATCGCACTTGCGAATTAGCCGAACAAATGAGCGGCGGCGTCATTGTCGGTGGCATGATTGATGTTTGCGCACCGATTCAGCCTATTTCTCCTATCGCATTTCGTCCGGAAAAAATTTCCGCATTCTTGGGAATTGACATTCCGCAGGATTTCATGGTGGATGTTTTCAAAAAATTAGAATGTCAAGTCAATTTGGATAAGATGGAGGTTACTCCCCCATCGTTTAGACCAGATTTGCGCTTGCAGGCCGATTTATCGGAAGAAGTTTTACGTTTCTATGGTTATGACAAAATCCCTACCACCCTTCCTTCTGGAAAGGCAACAAAAGGCTATCGCACAGACCGTCAAAAACTTTGGGTAAGTATCAAAAATACAGCTATTGCTTGCGGTTTGTATGAAATCATTACCTATTCGTTCACCAATCCAAATATTTTTGATCGCTTAAACTGCGGAGAAGACAGTGCATACCGAAATACTCTTGTCATCAAAAATCCGCTTGGTGTCGAGAACTCCGTCATGCGCACCACGAGTTTTGGTTCGATGATGGAAATACTTGCCAAAAACTATAATAAGAGAAATCCTGAGGCAAGATTATTCGAGCAGGCTAAAATATACATTCCTACGACGGAAAATGAGTTACCTCTCGAAAAAGAGCAGTTGACAGTTGGTATGTATGGTGATGGCGTTGATTTTTACACCATCAAAGGCGCCTTGGAAGAAATCTTCCTAACCATTGGTATCAAGGATTATCGCTTTGAACCATTAACCACGAATCATACGTTCCATCCGGGTCGCTGTGCCACTTTATATATAGGCAATGAGCTGTGTGGAATCATTGGCGAAGTTCACCCCGCGGTCCGTAAAAATTTTGGTATATCCGTTCCCTGCTACATGGCGGAAGTTTCTTTTGAAACGTTAGAAAAACATGCCACATTCGATCGAAAATATAAGCCTAGCCCCAAATATCCGGCAGTTACAAGAGATTTATCGTTCCTCATCGATGATAGAATTTTAGCTGCTAATATTGCGGAAACCATTCGCAAAAACGCGGGTACTATCTTAGATAATATCGAACTATTTGATGTGTATAAAGGCAAACAAATTCCGGATAATAAACGAAGTATGGCTTATTCTATTACCTTTAGATCCGATAATAAAACGCTGACCGATGATGAAATTAATAAAGTAATGGGTAAAATTATTGGCGCTTTGGAAAATGATCTGCATGCCGAGTTAAGATAACCTTGTATTTTTCATAAAAGTGTTGTACAATAATGTAAATCATCTCAATAATTACTAAAGGAGTGTGAGAGAAATGTCAATGGACGAAACTGTAAAATTCACCGTAGAAAGCGAACGAGAGAAACAAATTAAGGAAACAATTAAGCTTGTTTATGAAGCTCTCACTGTAAAAGGATACAATCCCATTAACCAAGTCATTGGTTACATTTTATCGGGAGATCCGACTTATATCACTAGTTTCAACAACGCTCGTAATCTCATCACAAAGATTGAACGCGACGAAATCTTAGAAGAACTTGTGAAAAGTTATTTGAAACATATGGAATAGCACTTTTTATTTATGAGAAAAAGTCCCCCATTAAGGCTATGTAGTAGCTTTCATGGGGGACTTTTTTTGCCTAAATTTTTTTCATACTCTTTTTTTGCGTTCGTCACACTTTTTATAGTGCGTCATATTATGTTATTAACTTAAAGAAAAGAGAAAAACAGAAGAAAACACATAGAATATGGTACTTAATGAAAGATGCGGTTGCTTTCGATTTCCAAAATAGTCGAAATGCAACAATGTCTATGGAAATTCAAAATTTTAGGAGGTAATATTATGTTTGGTGGAAATAATAATTGTTGCTGTATCATTATCGTTTTAATTCTTATCTGCTGCTGCTGTGGCGGCGGCAATGGCGGATTCTTTGGTAGTAATAACTGTGGATGCGACAGATGCGAGAGATGCGACAACGGCTGCTGCTAACAGTTTAAAAAGAGGTATTACATTTTTGTAGAAGGTTTTGAGGATGCTACTCGATTGTGTGAATCACACTATTTGATGGATACTTAACATCATCTTAATCATCTCAGCTAGTTGGATAGAGACCGTTGCTGTTGTGACAATCATTGACGCGGTCCTCACCTATGCGAAAGACTATTTTGGTGATAAACCTCTCACTTGTTAATCGCCCATATCATGTGAACTGCTTTTAGGCACTTCCCAAAGTATGTAACTTAGTAAAATTCTTTTCTTTAAGTCAATCTGCGATATAAATGGCGAATTTGCCAAAGCATACCTTCCTTGATTATTAACAAGGGAAAACAATAAGAAAAAGCGGGCTAAAAGCCCGCTTTTTCTTATATGTTATACAATTTTCAATCTATGCACGAGGATGCGCTTTATCATAGGTTTCTTTCAATTTATGATTAAAAAAATTCGCATAAATCTGGGTGGACGAAATATCACGATGACCAAGCATCAGCTGTACAGATTTGAGGTCGGCGCCGTTTGCCACTAAATGGGCCGCAAAAGAATGCCTCAGTGTGTTTGGACCAAACTCTTCTGTAATGTTTGCCATTGCCTTATAATATTGAATCATTTTCCAAAATCCTTGTCGTGACATTTTTTTACCATTCATATTGATAAATAGATAGGTCTCATCTTCATCTTTGATAAGATTATCTCGTACCTTTATCATATAGTCGACCAGAAACCCTAGGCATGTTTTGCCTAATGGAATGATGCGCGAATGATCCTTATCGTGATACTCGACACAGCCAAGCTCCAGATGGACATCTGAAAATTTCACATCAATGATTTCACTCACTTTCATACCAGTGGCATATAAAAATTCTAACATAGCTTTATCGCGTATACCTTTTGGCGTATCGCCTGCCGGTTGTGACAAGAGTTTGTCTACTTCTGCTACCGTTAAAACATAAGGGACTTTTGTGGGTGCTTTCGGCGTTTGAATATGATCCATGGGATACGCATCGATTATGCCATTCATATGGAGATAGGAAAAAAACGCACGTAGGGATATAATGCAACGTGCCTGCGTTGATGTTTTTCGGTTCTGCTTCTGAAGTGACAATAAATAGGACATGATTTGCGTCCGATTAACCGATAAAGCATCAGGGTATTTTTCTAAAAACAGGCATACATCATGTCTGTAAGCCGTAATGCTGTTTTTAGACAATCCTTTTTTTATTTCTAAATATGTACAAAATTCATCAACGTAATTTTTCATAATACCTCCACAAAATCACCGGTTTAATGGACAACTACAAGCTTGGATACCAATTTAATCAAAATTGGTGAAACATAACTTTCAAGCAAAGAAGAGATTAAAAATATCCCTAAGAATACCAAAGCAAGCAGTAAATACTGAAGTAAACGTCGTTTGCTGTCTTTTCTATCAGCGCAGGAAAAATATAGTGAAAACTCTAACACGGTGACCCCTGCCGCCAATAAAGCTGGTATATAAATGATAAGCTGCGGAAACAAAGCACACAAAGCGATTAATATGCCTTTAAAGCCATACAGTCCCACAAAGCTACTCACGGCAAATCCAAAGGCAAATCCGCGAATGCCGACAATGAATAAACAAAGCGGAATGCCAATTAAGCTAAAACCGAATACCCACATAATGAGTACTGTCTTAGTGTTTTCGATGATGGAACTTTGGAAAACAGTAGACAAATTTGGCATATCACTAGATACAGCTGAAAAAAAGCTACCCATATACTGATTGAGATAAGTATTTTCGTCCTTGGGCATCATGATGTAATTCATACTGCCGATAATAATGCCTAGTAAAAAGGCTATACAGAAAATCATATAAAACAAAAAGTTTTTTCTTAAGTAATGTTTAAAGCTAGCCCTGAATTTTATCAAATCGTATGCCCTCCTTAGTATTTTTTGTCTTTACTATACTATGAAAAGGTGGACATACTCATTCCAATTTTTTTGTTTTATTTTCCTAATTCATACGCACGTTTTGTGCAAGCGTCCATAGCATCGGATAGCGCCGATGATAAACGTCCGTCCTCAAGCTTTTCTAATGCCGCAATGGTGGTACCGCCTTTGGAACATACATTCTTTTTGAGAACCTCTGGACTTTGACTATCGTTCAAAACCATTTTTGCACTACCCATGACGGCTTGAGCCGCCATTTTAACGGCATCTTCGTAGGAGAAACCATATTCTACCGCTTTTTTTGCCATAAGATCAATAAGATAGTATATGTATGCTGGGCTGCTCGATGTTAAACTAATGACTTCATTCATGCGGTTTTCAGGAATTAATTGTGTGCGGCTGACCGCCGTAAATATTTTTTCGACGGATTCAAAATCTTCTTTTGTGCAAGGTTCTTCATAGGCAAGAACTGTCATGCCCGTTAACACTTTTGCTGGCGTGTTTGGCATGACGCGCACAACTTTCGCATCAAACCCTAAAAATTCTTTCATGTTTTTTATAGAAATTCCAGGAGCAATGGATACAAATATGGTATCACGTTTGGTAATCGTTAAGTTTTTGATAACTTCTGCGTATAAATGCGGTTTAATCGCAAAAATAAGCACATCGCTGTTATCTGCCACATATTGATTGTCACACACAGCATTCATGCCAGCCTCTTTATAAGGCGATAATACGCCTTCTTCCCTATCACTGACATAGATTGAGTCAGCTGAGGTCACGTTTGCTTTAAATACTCCAAAGGCAATAGCATTTGCCATATTGCCAGCTCCGATAAATCCGATTTTCATTATTTTTTTGCTTCCTCTCTTACTTAAGAACACATTTTTTGCAAAATGTTCTCATAGTGTTTTTCGTTATTTTTACTAGAAATCTTTAAGGACTCTTTTTCCCAAGACTTCCAAAACTTTCTTATAATAAGGTGGCAACTGACTGGTAAACTCCATATATTGTCCATCTTTTGGATGAATAAACCCCAAAAGGCAGGCATGAAGCAGTTGACCTTTTAAAGAGAATTCCTCGTTTTTGACGCCATAGGTTTTATCACCCACTACTGGGTGCCCGGCGGATGCCATGTGTACGCGGATTTGATGGGTCCTCCCCGTTTCTAGCTGGCACCTAACAAGTGTATAGCGCGTAAATCTTTCAATCACGCGAAAATGGGTCACCGCTTCTTTGGAATGTACCTCAGTGACTGCCATCTTTTTTCTATCTTTTTGACTACGCCCAATTGGACGGTCAATCGTGAATTCATCCTCTTTAATATTGCCATGAACAAGCGCCATATAGCACCGCCCTAGGGTATGTGTTTGAATTTGTTCGGCTAATTTTTCATGGGCATCATTGGTTTTGGCAACCAGTAAAAGGCCGCTAGTATCTTTATCGATTCGATGCAGGATACCCGGACGCATTTCGCCATTTATATCCGACAAATGATGCTTGCAATGAAACAAAAGCGCATTGACCAATGTGTTCTCATCATTTCCAGCGGCAGGATGCACCACCATGCCTTGCGGTTTATCCACGACTAAGACATCGTCATCTTCATAGACGATGGAAAGCGGAATATCTTGCGCCTTAATCGTTTTTTCAGACGGCAAAATCACTTTGATTTCGTCGCCCTCTACTGGCAAATATTTTTTATTGGTGCTTTTGCCGTTCACCCATACGAGCTCATCTTCAATCAAATGTGCCGCCTGCGAGCGAGTAATGTCAGCAAAATTTTCGGAAATAAATTTGTCCAGTCGTGCATTTTTCTTATCTGTTACGCGAACTGTTAAGTTTTCGCCCATTTTATGCTCCTTTTTTGTCGGAAATAAAGATATAAATGGCAAGTAATATGACGCCAATGGTGAGACACGTATCGGCTAAATTGAAAACAGGAAAATTAATAAAATCGAGTCTAATAAAATCAATGACACGTCCAAAAAACAAACGGTCAATGAAATTACCAATGGCTCCTCCACCTATTAGAGCAATCGCCGTGCATAAAAGTTTGTTTTTTGGTTTTCTCGTCAAAACATACCATACAAGAAATCCTACGGCTATCACAGTGATGGCAACAAAAAGCCATCTCGAATCTTGCAGTACGCCAAAAGCCGCCCCTCGATTTTCTACATAGCAAAATGATAAAAATTTGTCAATAATAGATATATCGGTACCCGTGCTCAAAAACTTTACTACTAAGTGCTTTACGAGTTGATCTGCTCCCACAATTAGTAGCATGGATATGAATATTCCCATACTGTTTCTCCTTATATTAAATTAAAAAGTTTTTCCGCGTTTTGGTGAAATATTTTTTCCCGTTCTTCCTCTGTCAGATCCAAATTTAAGATATGGGTGATTTCCGATTCATGAAGCCTGATGGGAAAGTCGGTTCCAAACAGGATTTTATCGATGCCATGTGCGCGCATGATAGAAAGTGCTTCCTCTTCGCTTATGTAGTCAAAAACGCTCGACGTATCAAAGTACAAATTTCTGCCCACTAAATATTTTTTAGAATCTTCCCACATAAAAACGCCGCCCAAATGCGCGCCGATAGCGATTAAATTGGGATATCGATCAAGCACGTTTGCTAAACGTTTCGGGCTGGAATGATCGGTGTTCTTGTCGCCTAAATGAAACAAAATCGGCATGTTAAGTTCGATGGCCGCTTCATAGATGGGAAACATTTTCTCATCGTCTATCTTAAAATTCTGAAAATCTGCATGCAGTTTAAGACCTTTTAGTCCCAATTCTTTGATGCGACGCATCTCTTTTTTAATATCGTGATACGCATAGTGCATGGTTCCAAGCCCGATACACCCCGGGTTTTCCCTCACTGTTTCGCTTACAAATGTATTAATGGATTCTACCTGCGCCGTCGTCGTGGCGGAGGATAGCAGAACCAGCGTATCCACATGACATTTTTTTGCACTCTGCTTTAATTCCTCAAAGCGCCCATGCGAATCTAGCTCTAAATGATAATATTCCACTAAATGTTGCGACGCTTTTTCGGCAATTTTATCCGGAAACAAGTGCGCGTGACAATCGATGATTTTATAGTCTTTCATATTTACTTACTCCTCAAGAACGAACTCACAAAGAATAGAATTGCTGACATAGAAGGCCTTTGTCGGTAAAAAACACCGTTCGTTCTCAATTTTAAGCAAACCTAATTTAGAAAACTTTTCAATCGGTCTTGCAAATTCACGGGAGAAATCATTTTCGAATATCGTTTGATATTCGGTAAGTGAAAATCCGTCTTTAAGACGTAAAGCCGTGATAATATATTCGCTTTTCTCATCTGCTTTTGTGAGTGGTACCCGATCGAAACTGGTTTGAGGATTTTCCAAATACGCATTAAAATTGGCTGTGTTTGCGCGCCGTTCATGGTTAAAATATGAATGGGCGGCTACTCCTAAACCAATATAAGGAGCCCCTCTCCAGTATTTCATGTTGTGATTTGATACCTTTTCATTCTTACAAAAATTTGATATTTCATAATGGGTAAAATCCTGTTTTTTGAGAAAGTCACACATATACTCGTACATGTCGGCGTATGTGTCTTCTAAAAGTGTAACAATTTCCCCTTTTTCTTCCATTTTGCCAAATGGGGTGTTTTTCTCTACCCTAAGCCCATAACAGGAAATATGGGTAATGGGGATTGAGATTGCTTTTTTTAAGGTGTTTTTAAGGCTTTCCATATTCTGACCTGAAAAGCCATACATGATATCGATGCTGATATTCGAAATACCAGCATTTTTCGCCATCATAACGGCGTCAATGCCATCTTGGGGCGTATGAATTCTTCCTAACGTTGAAAGCTCATTTTCATCAAAACTTTGTATACCAATGCTGACACGGTTAAACCCAAGGCTATGATAAAGGCGCATTTTAGCATCGTTCACCGTAGCCGGATTTATCTCAAGTGTCATTTCGCAATTCTCATCGATGCGAAAGTTCTGCTTTATTGACTGCACCAGTTTCTCTATACCACCCTCGCTTAAAAGCGACGGCGTTCCCCCGCCCAAATAAATTGTATCGACTGCGGTGCCGGCATATTTTTGCATTTCGCACGACAGTGCCTTAATATAATCGTTTTCATGGGCCAAGAGACCAGAATAAGATACAAAATCGCAATAGTTACATTTTTTCACACAAAATGGTATGTGAATATATACTCCAAATTTTTCGCTCATATTATTCGTCCAATTTCAGTACGGACATGAAAGCTTCTTGCGGCACTTCCACGCTACCAATCTGTCTCATGCGTTTTTTACCCTGCTTTTGCTTCTCTAACAGTTTTTTCTTACGCGTAATATCACCGCCATAACACTTAGCCAAGACATCTTTTCGCATAGCTTTGACTGTTTCACGGGCAATAATTTTGTTGCCGACAGTCGCCTGAATCGGTATTTCGAACAATTGACGCGGAATGGATTCCTTGAGCTTTTCCGCGATTCTTCTGCCACGCGCATATGCTTTGTCACGATGGACAATAAACGATAGCGCATCGACGACTTCGCCATTTAACAGCATATCAAGCTTGACCAAATCCGACTTCTCATAACTCTTGATGCTGTAATCAAAAGAAGCATAGCCTTTTGTTCTGGATTTCAAGGCATCGAAAAAGTCATAAATAATTTCGTTTAGCGGCAATTCATAATGGATTTGCACACGTGTTTCGTCCATATATTCCATGTGTTTATACACGCCACGTCTGTCTTGGCAAAGTTCCATAATGTTGCCGACATAATCGTTAGGCGCCATGATAATCGCATCCACAATTGGCTCTTCCATATAATCAATGATGGTAGGATCGGGCATGTTTGTCGGGTTATCAATCTCCATCATCTCGCCATTTGTTTTGATAATATGGTAGACAACGCTAGGCGCGGTCGTGACCAAATCCAGATTATATTCGCGCTCCAAACGCTCTTGGATGATTTCCATGTGTAATAGTCCCAAAAATCCGCATCGGAAACCGAATCCGAGCGCAACTGATGTTTCGGGTTCAAATATGAGCGCCGCATCGTTTAACTGAAGTCTAAAAAGTGCTTCTCGTAAATCGTTGTATTTCGCGCCGTCGGCCGGATAGATACCGCAATACACCATCGATTGGACGTGTTTGTAGCCGGCAAGCGGCTCTTTTGCTGGATTTGTGGTCGTCGTTACCGTGTCACCAACGCGTGTATCGTGTACGTCTTTGATACTAGCGGTAATATAGCCAACTTCCCCAGCGGATAGCTCATCACACGCATTCATCTTGATCGAGCCTAAATAGCCTATTTCTACCACGTCAAACACAGCGCCTGTTGCCATCATTTTAATCTGATCGCCAGTTCGGAGCGTGCCTTCTTTGATACGAACGTATACAATAACGCCTTTATAGCTATCATAATAGGAGTCAAAAACAAGAGCCTGAAGAGGCTTTTGGGGGTCACCGGATGGCGCTGGAATACAGGCGACAATTTTTTCTAAGACTTCTTCGATATTGATGCCATTTTTAGCGGAAATCAAAGGTGCCGTGCTACAATCGATACCGATAACGTTTTCGATTTCTTCTTTTACCACGTCTGGCATGGCACTCGGCAAATCGATTTTATTAATGACAGGCAAAATCTCTAAATCATGTTCTAATGCTAAATACGTGTTGGCAAGCGTCTGCGCTTCTACGCCTTGCGACGCATCGACAACGAGTAGTGCCCCTTCACAAGCGGCAAGACTTCGAGACACTTCATAGTTGAAATCAACGTGTCCAGGTGTGTCAATTAAATTTAAAATATACTCGTTACCGTCGCCTGCTTTATATGTTGCGCGAACGGCACGGGCTTTAATGGTAATACCGCGTTCGCGCTCTAAATCCATGTTATCTAAGAGCTGTTCTTCCATTTCGCGCTTGGCAATTTCGCCTGTACGCTCAAGTAGCCTGTCAGCTAACGTGGACTTGCCATGATCTATATGGGCAATGATTGAAAAATTCCTGATATTTTCTTGTTTAGTCAAAGAGGCATCCCGTCCTTTATTTACATAATTCAAAGATTATTATACCACATTTATGTATCTATTGTCATGTAAATTTTAAAAATTAAGATAAATATTCATCTGTAGAATATAAAAAGAGCAAATCGGAAATGTAATCCGATTTGCTCTTTTTATAAATAGCACGTTATATGTTCTGAATGAGCGCTTCTACCGCTGCAAAGGCTTCTTTTATTTTAGACACATCGCGACCGCCTGCTTGAGCGGAACTTGGTTTTCCACCGCCACCACCACCGGTTATTTTAGCGGCTTCGCGCACCAAATTGCCCGCATGGACGCCCACTTTCACAGCATCATCGGTTGCCATGGATATAAACGTTATCTTGCCTTCGTCTATACCAGCGAGCAAGATATAGCCATTGCCTAACTTGTTTTTCAGCTGATCGCCCAACGTTCTAAGCGCGTCGACTTGCATACCCTCGAGTGCAGCACAAATCACTTTGGTACCGTTTATGTCTTTGGCATCATTTAGCATCGTGTCCACATTGGAACCAGCTAATTTATTATTGAGCATTTCAATCTGCTTATGTGCGGCTTTCACGTCTTCCATAACGGAACGAGCTTTATCACACACTTCGGATGCGCTCGATTTTAACGCGGCAGCCGTTTCTAAAATTTTATCTTCTTGGCGATAGATGTATTCCATGACGCCAAAACCCGTAACGGCCTCAATACGACGCACACCTGATGATACACTGCTTTCCGATAAAATCTTGACAAGGCCGATTTGAGCCGTGTTTCTTACATGGCAACCGCCGCAAAGTTCGAAGCTGTAATCGCCCATTTTAACGGTCCTGACCACTTGTGAATATTTTTCACCAAACAGCGCCATAGCGCCCGCTTTTTTAGCCTCATCGATTTCCATGTTTTTGATTTCAACAGGAAGAGCCGCCAAAATCACACGATTGGCCTCTTGCTCTACTTTTAAAAGTTCCTCTTTGCTGACCGCTTCAAAGTGAGTAAAGTCGAAACGCAATTTTTCTGCATCAACATACGATCCAGACTGATACACATGGTCTCCTAATGCGTTTCTTAGCGCCTTTTGGAGGATATGCGTAGCCGAGTGGTTGCGTTCAATATTGTCTCTATATTCGGTATTAATGGCAAATTCGGCTATATCGCCGCATGAGAGCGTTCCTTTGGAGATTTTACCGACGTGTATGAATCGATTTCCTTTTTTGAGGCAATTCGTCACTTCCATCACACAATGATTGGTCGTGATGGTACCAATATCGCCTACCTGACCACCCATTTCCGCATAGAAAACGGTTTTATCGGTAATAACGCTGACTTCATCACCGCAACTTACGGTATCTTTCAAGGCGCTATCCGCAATGATAGCACACACTTTGGCTTCACAATGGTTTTTTTCGTAGCCAACAAATTGTGTGGACAAATCTTTTGGAAGTTTCGCATAAACATCGTCGCCCCACGCTTCGGTATTATCTTTGTTAATGGCGGCACGGGATGTATCTTTTTGGATTTTCATTTGCTCCACAAATCCATCTTCGTCTAAATTCAGCCCTTTTTCCTCTAAAATTTCGCGCGTTAAATCAATTGGGAATCCGAATGTATCATAGAGTTTAAATGCTCTTTCGCCATCTAATGTATCAACATGCGTTTTTTCCAATTCGCCTATATATCCATTTAGCAAAACGAGCCCCTGATCAATCGTGCGATCGAAGTTTTCTTCTTCGCCCCTAATGACTTTTGTGATATAATCGCGTTTTTCTTCTAATTCGGGGTATGCTGATTTGGACTCTTTGATTACGGTCTGCGCGACATCACACAAAAATTCCTCGTTGATATTCAGTAATTTCCCATGACGAGCGGCACGGCGGAGTAAACGTCTCAGTACATAGCCGCGTCCTTCATTGGACGGCAAAACGCCATCGCATACCATGAATGTGGTGCTCCTAATATGGTCGGTAATGACACGAAGTGACACATCAGTATCGTGGTCCTTGCCATAGGTGACATGTGCAATATCGCAAATGTGCATCATAATATTTTTAATGGTATCGACTTCAAATAGATTGCCAACGCCCTGCATGACGCAGGCCAAACGCTCGAGTCCCATACCAGTATCGATATTCGGATTCGGCAATCTGTTATAATTGCCGTCAGCATCTTTATCAAATTGGGTGAATACCAAGTTCCATACTTCCATAAAGCGGTCACAGTCGCATCCAACGGCGCAAGAGGGTTTGCCACAGCCAAATTTTTCGCCGCGGTCATAATGAATTTCCGAGCAAGGGCCGCAAGGACCTTGACCATGCTCCCAGAAATTTTCCTCTTTGCCTAAACGAACGATTCTCTCAGCAGGAATGCCAACAGATTTATTCCAAATTTCAAACGCTTCATCATCGTCGTCATAAATTGTAATCCAGAGCTTGTCAGCTGGGATTTCCATTGTGACGGTCAAAAACTCCCAAGCCCACGGAATGACTTCTTTTTTGAAATAATCACCAAAAGAAAAGTTGCCGAGCATTTCAAAAAACGTACCGTGACGAGCTGTTTTACCCACGCACTCAATATCTGGTGTACGGATGCATTTTTGGCAAGTCGTTACACGTTTTTTAGGAGGTGTCTCCTGCCCTGTAAAATATGGTTTCAGCGGAGTCATACCGGCATTAATCAATAAAACACTTTTATCATTGATTGGCACTAATGGAAAACTGGGAAGACGTAAATGATCTTTGCTTTCAAAAAAGCTCAGATATTTCTCTCTTATCTCATTAAGCCCTAAAAATCTCATCTTTTTACCCTCTTTCGTAATAAAACGTCTTTTTTATTATAATAAACTGTCTCCCATGTGTCAATCTTTTTCCATAAATCATCAAAAATTGCTTTAAATTTCTGTCGAAAGAACAGCCGTGAGTAGCTTAGTACATTCAACCACATCGTGCATACTAACCATTTCAGACGGTGAATGAACATAGCGGCACGGAATAGAAATTCCGCCCGATGGTACACCCTCTTTGGATAGATGAATCGCGCCAGCATCGGTGCCGCCGGATGGCAACACTTCGAGCTGATAATCTATATTTTCTTGTTTTGCTGTATTCTTTAGAAATTCCACCACACTGCGGTGACACAAAACGGAGCTATCTTTTATTTTAATTGCTGCTCCGCCGCCCAACTTTACCACCATTTTTTGAGCTTCGGGCGTATCGCCCGTGTTGGTGACATCGAGCGCAATCCCCATGTCGGGATCAATGGAAAAAGCCGCTGCTTTAGCACCGCGCATACCCAATTCTTCTTGTGTGGAAAACACAAAATACAAATCATTCGGGCATTCTTTGATGTTTTTGAGCGTTTCAATGGCAATATAGCAAGCGATTCTATCGTCTAACGATTTGGAGCAAATGTGGTCGCCCATAATGGCAAACTTTGTATAAAATCCGCAGACATCGCCAATACCAACCATAGATAGTGCTTCTTCTTTTGAGGTAGCACCGATGTCGATATACATTTTCTCAAAAATGATTTTATCTTCTTTAATGTCACCGTCGACACCAATAACGCCAACCACACCATTTTGGAATACCACTTTGGTATGCACCATATTTTTAGCGCGGATGCCGCCAATCGTGCAAAAACGCAAAAATCCATCTTTCTCGGCAAACGTCACCATAAATCCGATTTCATCCATATGAGAACATATCATAATTTTCTTGCCAGGTCCCTTTTTATGCACGATTAAATTGCCTAAAGGATCGATTGTCACGTCATCGGCCAATTCAGATACGCTCTCTTTGATGATTTCCCTAATATTTTTTTCATGCCCAGAAGGCGAAATGCAAAGTGACAGTTTTTTTAAAGTTTCCATCATGATAAACACCCCTCTTTTATACATAATTTAACGGTAGAATATAGCGAATGAATATCCTCTTTATTCGCCATGCATACTGGCGAATGAATATATTTGCAAGCGATGGAAAGTGAAACGCTCTTTGCACCGCCTGCCGCTGTCTGCATAGCGCCTGTGTCGTTTCCACCTTTCGCCAGTGTCTTATATTGCACGGGAATGCCAAGCGATTTTGCTTTTTTGTATAGATTCGTAATCATCTTGGCATCACTCATGGATGAGCGGTCCATCAAGGTTAAAACAGCCCCTGCGCCATAAATCGTAGAAAATTCGTGCTCTTTGGCGTCTGCTACATCGTTACAGGTGGTCGTTTCCACAGCAATTGTGAAATCAGGTTTAATGCGATGCGTTGCCACTTTTGCACCGCGAAGCCCAACTTCTTCCTGAACTGTGAAGCAAAAATAGACATCGGGGTCATACGTATCTTTCATTAGTTCAATGAGCAGTGCGCAACCAATTCTATCGTCCAAAGCTTTCGACACAATGTTGTTGCCAAGTGTCATATAGCGTGGCGCAAACCCAGCATAATCACCAATCGATGCTTTTTTCTCGGCTTCCTCTTTTTTAGAGCAACCGATATCAATATATAAATTCTTAAGGGAAACTTTCCCCGATTTCTCCTCTTTGCTCTGCAGATGAATCGCCTTGATGCCGATAACACCATCATTTTTATCTTTCCCGACTTTGACACGTTTTGACACCAAAATTTTCGGGTCAATACCGCCTACGGTAGCAAATTTAAGGTATCCCTTGTCGGTAATATCGGTTATGATAAAGCCAACTTCGTCCATGTGAGCGGACACCATAATGGTCTGATAACCAGCTTTCCCTTTTTTAAAAGCAATCACGTTTCCCATGGTATCGACGGTAATGTCTGTCGCATACGGCTTAATTTGTTCCAAAATATAATTTCTAACGTCTTTTTCCGCGCCGCTAACGCCCATTAAATTGCTGAGCTCTTCAATCATTCCTTGCATGAAAACACCTCCTCAAGACTTTCCGACATCTCTTTTAAGGCAAACTCTAGAAGTCTAGCGGTGCTTTTCACATCGCTAATGGCGAGCGTTTCCACACTGCTGTGCATATATTTAAGCGGCAAGGACAAAAGTGCTGTTGGAATGCCGTTTTGCGCTATTTGAATGCCCCAAGCATCGGTGCCAGTATCGCCGCCACACGCTTCTATTTGATAGGGAACGTTATAATCTTTTGCCGTTTTGACAAGATGGTCATAAACGCCTGTATGAATGTTCGGTCCCATCGTTAATACAATCCCCTTGCCCATTTCAAACGCATTATCACTATTGTCAGGCGTGATGGCATGGCATACATCGATGGCAATCGCCAAATCGGGATTAATTTCATATGCCGCTGTTATAGCACCCCGCAGCCCGACTTCTTCTTGGACAGCGCCTACCATATAGACATCGACGTTTAGTTTGGTGTTCTGAAGTTTCGATAGGCACAAAATCATTGCGGCAACCGATGCGCGGTCGTCCATCGTTTTTCCTGCCATACAGTTCCCCATGGTGATGGTTTCATAATCAAAAGTAATGGGGTCGCCGATTTCAATCTTCTCTTTTAGTACATCATAGGTAAGTCCTGTATCAATAGCAAGTTTATCGGTTTTTATTGTTTCATCTTCTTTTCTTGCCAGATGCGGCGGAATCGAGCCAATAATGCCCGTCACGTCCTCGTCCTGCCCATGAATGGTCACGACAGAAGCAAGCAAAGTTTTCATATCCGTACCACCGATTTCGGTAAAGGATACGAACCCTTTTTTATCAATGTCAGTGACCATCAGTCCAATCTCATCAATATGCGCATCAATCATGACTTTTTTGGCATTTTCTATGCCACAGTGTTTAATCGCAACGACGCTCCCTAGCTTATTTTGATAGACTTCGTCACACAGCGGACGCACGATTTCACACACCGCGTCTGCCACTTTTTTTTCGCTTCCCGAAATGCCTCGAAGCTCCGTTAACTCTTTAATTAGTTTTTCTGCTTCCATTTTTTTCACCCCTTATTAGAAACCACAAATTTATTAGAAAAACGCACAATCGGTATTTGAAATGTTTTCTGATTTAAATAATCAAACATGCCAGGTTCGTGAAAATCAAATTTGATTTTATATGAGCAAAGCGCCTGATGATGAAATTCGTGGGACATATGCCCATATTTTAAATCGCCCGCAACGGGATTGCCGATAGACGCCAAATGCGCGCGTATTTGGTGAGACCGCCCTGTCAAAAGCTGGACTTCCACCAGCGACAAATTCCCTTTTTCCTCTAAAACACGGTAGTAAGTTACCACTTTTTTTGCGTCAGCTTTTGGCTCCGTAAAAATTCGAACCTTGTTATTTACTTCATCTTTTATTAAAAATCCTATCAGGGTATCGGATTTTTTCGCGAATTTCCCTTCACAGACGCATAGATAGAACTTTTTCACCTCGTCATTTTTGATATGCTCATTCATCGTACGAAGCGCCTCAGCATTTTTGGCGGCAATCACGATCCCCGCTGTATTCGTGTCAATACGATTGCAAAAGGCAGGCGAAAACACATTTTCCTCATTCGGATGATACTCGTTTTTCTTGTATAAATATTTTTTAACCTGAGACAGCAATGTGTCGATTTTATGCTCTTTATCGTCGTGCATGCGAATCCCCGGCTGTTTATTGATGAGAATAATATTTTCGTCCTCATAGATAGAGTGAAAATCCACCTTAGCTTTCAAAAAA
>Ga0183100_1000576_pt1 | contig 26672 bp, 27 predicted proteins | sample Biomet2_FD_127789 | JGI IMG/M metagenome (GOLD analysis project Ga0183100, IMG submission 127789) | Microbial communities from bioreactor (seeded with anoxic lake sediment) at LBNL, California, USA - Biofuel metagenome 2 | ecosystem: Engineered > Bioreactor > Anaerobic > Unclassified ...
TATATTTATTATGTCTAAAACATTTAATTATAAATTTTTTTAAATTTATTACTAATAAAAAATGCCCTGCCAGAGGCATAATAGTTGCCGAAGCGAGAGGACCAAAAGAAGACTCAGAGTTAAGAAAAGCTTTTCATAAACTTTATTATGATGGTGTTTCTTCAATCAGCCCAACAGACCTAAGAAGTATAATTCTTGATTTATTTATAGTTCCAAAACAACAAAATTATATCGGCACTCAATTAACAGATATGATTATTTATCCCACATATGATGCCATAATCCCTTGCCATAACCAAAGAAATGATCATTTCGTAAAATACAAATCAAACTTAAAAAACAAATTACTTAAAGATGGAAATCTCGTCATCCCCTAAAAAAACAAAACAAGGCCCAAATGGGCCTTTCCTGCGAACAGAATAACTCCGTTCCAACAAGTATTATAGTTTATATCTTTAAAAAATAAACTAGTTAATTTTTTTTAAATATTCACTTTTACTCATAATTTTTCGACTATCAGTTATCTTTTCTACAAACTCAATTCCCAATAAATGATCATATTCGTGTTGAATCACTCTTGCCAACAATCCACCTGCTTTCAATTTTATTTTCTTTCCTAAAATATCAGTTGCTATTATTTTCACTTTTTCACTTCGACTCACTGGTCCAAATAAATTTCCATTAGCCACACTACCACAACCTTCATAAATAATTACTTCTTTTTTCGATTTCCACCCAATTTTGGGATTAATAAAAACTCTTAAATTATCCAAAGTTCCTGGTTTTCTTGATGGAGTTGCTCGTATTTCTGTCACAAAAATTTTTAAATTAACCCCAATTTGTGGTGCTGCCATTCCTACTAAACCATAATGTCGCATCGAATCAATCAAATTATCAATTGTTTTCAATACATTTTTTTCATCAATCTTTTTTACCGTCTCATTTTTCGCCCTCAAAATCGGATTCCCAATCTGTATTACGTTTTCAATTATCACATCCAATTTTATCATTGCGTTACCCTTGCCCTGTCAAGGGAAAGGGTAGGGATAGGGTTTGTCCTAAAATTGTGTTATCATCATCTCAATATGTCATTAATAAAACTTTCTCGTTTCTGGCGACTTCAACTAGCCCAATCGGGAGATGTTTTAATGGCATAAAACTATTCTTTTAAGAATACCCATATCTCCCGATTTTTGGGAGATATTTTTTTATTAAAAAATTTCCCTTTTTATCAATTAAATTACAAAATGAAACAACAGAAAAAAATTGGAATTATTGGCGGAATTGGAGCTAATGCCAGTTCTTTTTTCCTCCAAATTCTAATCAATAAAATTAATCAGAATAACCTTAAAATGCCAGAAATTATTTTAGATTCTGTCCCCGTAGATGATTTTATTTCTGACGAATCAAAAATTTTAAATGGTCAAAAACAATTATTAAAAACAGTTAATCAATTTAATTTATTAAAACCAGATATTGTGGTTATGTGTTGCAACACTGCCCATATTATTTATCCAAAAATTAGCCAAAAAGCTAAATTTATTTTTCCTTCTCTAATTGATTTAGTAAATAATGAAATTAAAAATAGTCATTGTCAGAACATTGGTATTTTAGCTACTCCAAACACAATAAAGTATCAACTTTATCAAATCAATTCAAAAAAGATATTTTCTCCCGATTTAAATTTGCAAAATATTTTAGAGAAAAATATTAGATTAATTATTAATTCAGACTTTGAAAAAATAAATTATAAATTAACCTCTCAAAAAATAAATGAATTTGTCAAAACAAATAATCTTGACGGGGTTGTTTTAGGATGTACCGAAATCCCCATATTTTTCCCAAAAATAAAATTAGATAAAAATATTGCTATTTTCAATAGCAGCGAAATATTAGCTAATCATCTTATTAATTATCTTCAATGTTAAAATTTAACTATAAATAAACTTATGAACCAAACAAATCAAAAACCTCGCATTCTTACTGGCGACACTCCTAGTGGCAAGCTCCACATTGGTCACTACGTCGGCACTCTCGAAAACAGAGTCAAACTTCAACATGATTATGACACCTTTATTTTATTAGCCAATGTTCATGCTTATGCCAACGATTACAAACAATCAGAAATTATTAACAAAAATGTTTATGATGTTTACCTTGATAATTTAGCTGCCGGTATCGATCCAGAAGTTTCCACTATTTATTTAGAATCAGGTATTCCCGAAACTCTCGAACTTTACGGTTATTTTCTTACTATGGTCAAACATGCCAGAGCTATTCGTAATCCTTCAGTCAAAGAAGAAATTAAGTATAAAAAATTAGATCCTTCTATGGGTTTTTTATGTTACCCCATTCTTCAAGCTGCTGATATTTTAGGTTTCAATGCTAATTTAGTTCCAGTCGGTGAAGACCAACTTCCAGTTATCGAACAAACCCGAGAAATTGCTCATGATTTTAATAAAGCTTTCGGTGAAACTTTTGTTATTCCTCAAGCCAAAATTGGTCGTGTTGCTAGATTAATCGGCACTGATGGTAAAAATAAAATGAGTAAAAGTGGCCACAATGCTATTCTGCTTTCTGACGACGAAGAAACATTAAAACAAAAAATCAAATCTTGCTATACCGATCCAAACAGAATTCACCCTACCGATCCAGGTAAAGTCGAAGGTAATCCAGTTTTTGAATATCACCAAGCTTTTAACCCCAACAAAGAAGAAATCGCCGATTTAGAAAATCGTTATCGACTTGGACAAGTAGGTGACAAAGAGGTCAAAGATAAATTATTCATCGCCATGAATAATTTCCTAGTTCCAATTCGTGAAAAAAGAAAATTCTACGAAGATCGCCCAAAACTTGCCAAAGAAATTTTAATCGAAAGCACCAAAAAAGCCCGCAAAGTAGTCCAAGAAACCCTCTCTCGTGTCCGCGACCAAATTAAAATCAACTCACTAATTAGCGAATAGCAAACAAAAAATCTAAAGCAACACTATCAACGCCAAGAGTAATATCAATATCACCCAACCCCAAGTTGTACCCACACCACTTTTAATAAATCTATTGATTCTTAACGAAACCTGTCCTTTTGTTTCTTTAAATATTCCTTTTACGTCTTCCATATCCTTATTCTACCTTAATATCCTAGCCGCGGGTGGGTATGCATGGATTCGAACCATGGACCCCCGACTTAATTCAAGATAGGAAGACTAAATTCCTTAAACGAATAAAGGAGGGGAGTACGTTTATCCTCGAAACTAGTTCTCTGTACTGCGGGTGGGTATGCATGGATTCGAACCATGGACCCCCGACTTATAAGATCGGTGCTCTAACCAGCTGAGCTACATACCCTTAAACTTATTCTCCCCGTCTTGCCTTACCCGTCTTGTCAAAGAAGGGTGGTCCAAGAATTGGACCGGGAAGATTGGGTTTGTAGCAGGAGCGGGGCTCGAACCCGCGACCTTAGCGTTATGAATGCTACGCTCTAACCAGCTGAGCTACCCTGCTATATTTGTACCAGGAATTATACCAAATATCCCCCAATATTCTTCAAATAAATCTTAATTAACGTTTTACCCTCCTTTCATCAAGGGAGGGTGACGAACGGAGTGAGTCGGGTGGGTTTTGTTTTAAGCCTCTCATGCCTTGCCCGTCCGTAGCATTGACTTCTCCCTTTGTTAAGGGGAGATACCGGTTTATCCGGAGAGAGGATTTAAATTCAATGGATGGTATGGTAGGTTCTGTCCTAAAGTTCCCCTTTCGTCAAAGGGGAAAGCGGCGCAGCCGAAGGAGATTTGGTACAAAAAAGCCGTCAAATTAATGACGACCTCTTTGTTTGTTGCGGGGCCTAGAGTTGAACCAGGTCTGTGAGATTATGAGCCTCACGTGCAGCCGTACACTACCCCGCACATTGACCGACGAAGCCTTAAAGCGTAGGCGGTTGTCGCTTATTGTAACACAGCTTTACCTAATCAGTAAACAACTTTATCCATTTTTCTGGATTAGTCTCTGGGTTAGTCTCATGAATCTCACGAATTATTTCTGTTTTTGTATTTTCCGGCGTAATATCCAACCAATAATCATTATCTGTTCCCAAACCTAATAGTTCTTTTCTTTGAGAATCCACAAAGGCGCTGCTAGTCGCATATTCAATTTTTTTAACCAAATTATTTTTCAAAATATTCATTTGTTCCAGTTTTAATTTCAACTCATCATTTTTCAAATTAGCCGATTCTAGGGTATTAAATTGATTTTTTATATTAAAAAAACTTGAAACAATCACTATCCCAATTATTATTCTCAATATATTTTTTTTCATTTCATTAAAACTTGTCTTCTAACCTAGTTTGTGTTATTATAAGCCGCATGATTGACTTATCATTAGAAAATTCACTTAACGTTTTCACTAATGCGCTTGCCCAAAAAGGTAAGTCAACTAATACTATTGTAGCCTACAAAGGTGACATCAACCAGCTCATTAGTTATCTAAAAAAACAAAGTATCGAAACAACTGATTTAGTTAAACCCGAACATATTGATGGTTTCAAACAAGAATTAACCAGCAACGAATACACTGCCAAATCTATTTCTCGTAAACTTAACTCTATTAAAAACTTTTTTTCTTTTTTAAAAAATGAAAATTTAATTGATTTCGACCCATCTACTGAAGTTAAACACCCAAAATACGAAAACGACCTTCCTAAAATTTTAAAACCTGTCGAATATCGTTCTCTCCGTGATGCTTGTCGTAATGACACTCGAGCCACTGCTATTGTTGAACTTATGCTTCAAGCCGGGCTTCGTATCAAAGAAATTGAAAACTTAAAACTTGAACAAGTCAAAGACAATGACATTATTGTTGAAAGTTATGAAAGCCACCCAGTTCGCAATGTTCCTTTAAATAATTCTGCCAAACAAGCACTTCAAAAATATCTCAATGATGGTCGTTATCCTAGCCGAGCTAAAAATGTTTTCGTTACCAAAACTGGCAAAACTTTATTAGCCAGAAATATTCGTAGCCTTTTAAATCGCTATTTCAATAAATCTGATATCAAAGATGTCAAAGTCAACGATCTTCGCAACACTTTCATCGTTTTCCAACTCAAATCAGGTGTCCCCATCGACGTTGTCTCCCAAGTTGTCGGTCACAAACGTATTTCCACCACTGAAAAATATCTCGAACTTATTGACAATAAAGACGAAGCCCGCGGCATCAAGCTCAAAGAACTCTAAGTAATTTTCAAAATCCAATTTTCAATTTACAATGAATGTATTAATTCGTTAATTGTAAATGGAATATAATTTAGAAGAAAGAACTGCTGTTTTTGGTGAAAAAATAATTACTTTAGTGAGAAAATTACCCAATGATTCGGTTAATAAAAGATTAATAGAGCAAGTTGTCGGATCTGCTGGTTCTATTGGTGCTAATTATTGTGAAGCTAATGAGTCAGAAAGTAAAAAAGATTTTACCCATAAAATGGGCATATCTAAAAAAGAAATAAAAGAAACTAAACACTGGTTAAGACTAATAGCTCAAGCTAATCCTGATTTTATAACTGAATGTAGAGAGAATTGGAAAGAGGCTCAAGAGTTACTTCTGATTTTTTCTAAAATTATTACTTCGTGTCGGAATAAGAATCAAATTTAGAAATTGAAAATTGGATTTTGAAAATTGAAAATTGTCTTACAATCTTGCTCTCTGTGCAATTTCTGCCTCTACCAATGCTCGGGGTCGTCCGTACTTTAATGCTGACAATCGCTTTATCATTTCTGCTAATTTTGGATTTCCTGGTTTTTTCTTTTCAGCAGCCGCTACTTTAATTGAGAACGGATCTCTTGGCACTCCATTTACCATTGTTTTCAAATAGATTTCTCCAGTGCCTAAATTAAGTAAATCATGCTCTCCAAATTCTGGTTGAAATTGTTTAGTCAAAAATCCTGCATCAGAAATACCAAGTCTAAAACTGGCGATTGTACCAACGTTTCCAAACACGGCATTTTTCACTTCGTCATCCATCTGTGAAATAAATTGGTTGGCCACTGTCAAATTTAAATGATATTTTCTGGCTTCCGACAAAATTACCGCAAAGTCTTGAGTGGCAAAGTTTTGGAATTCGTCCACGTATAGGTAAAAATCACGTCGTTTTTCTTCTGGAATATCTTGTCGACTCATAGCGGCAATCAAAATTTTTGGAATCAACACCAAACCCAAGAAAGCTGAGTTTTCCTCACCAATGGTACCTTTGGCCAAATTAATTATCAAAATTTTCCCCTCATCCATGGCAGTTCTAAAATTAAAGGACGATGTACTTTGCCCAATAATATTTCTCATCATTGTATTAGTAATGAATCGGCCGAATTTTGACACGATATAATCCAACACTTCTGATTTATGAAAATCACTTGTTTGGGCAATTTGATCTGTCCAATAACGTTTAACCATTGGGTCTTTTAATTTAGGCAATAATTCTTGAACATAACTTTGATCAGTCAAACAGCGGACAATTTCAATAAACGTTGCCCCAGGTTCCGTCATCACTGTCAACATAATATTTCGGATAGCATGCTCAAATCGAGGACCAACGATACCAGTTTTGTATGGATCGTACAATTTATACATCAAATTGATAATTGACGATGTTACAAAATCTTTTTGATCTTCTCGTTCACATTCCATCACATTAAAACCCATCGGTCTGTCCACTTGTGATGGATCGAAATAAATTACATCATCCACCCTTTCTGGTGGAATTCGCTCCAAAATACTTTCAAAGGTATCGTGTGGATCAATAAAACAAACTCCTTTGCCAGCCTTAATATCTTGCAATGCCATATCGGCCAATAACCAAGATTTACCCACACCTGTTTGCCCCACAATATAAAAATGTCTTTGTCTATCTGACAATGTCATGCAAAACTTTTTATTTACTCCTCGATACAAATTATCTCCAATATAAAGGCCCTCTTGTGGAGAATCCACTGGTGCTGGAGCTTTTTTAGCTTTTAACCAAAAAATATTTGGTGTTTCTATTGCTTTATTTGGTAAGTGAAAAATAGAAGACACTTCATCTGTCGACAAAATTGTTTTATTTTTAAACCACAGCACTACTGGATATTTATAGATAAAATCTTCCATAAACATCGGTTTAAAATATATTTTTTTGCTACTAAGTTTATTCCATGGTGATTCAAATTGTCCAAAACATGCCTTGATATTATCAATATTCATTTTTGCAATTTCTTTAGTTGGCGCCACCGCTACTATTCTAATTGCCGTTTCAAATCCGTTCTTACTACATTTTTGATCCACGGCTTCTAATTGTTTGGCGTCTACCTTATAAGAAGCTTTTTCAGGATTTGATTCACTTTTTTTAGTCGTACTAATAAAACTTTTTCCTACTTTTGCCCATTTCCCATCAGTTGGTGACACCACCAACTGTATCGCCACTGTCTCTCCTTTACTTAATTTAGATAGCGCCGAAGTCACTGCTGCTAACGGATCGGTTGGTATTTCTTTATATGTTTTTAGCGGATAATGAGGCAATTTTTTAAGTGCCAACCACACATATTCAGTTACTCCATTTTCAGTATAAATATTTGGTTCCTCTACCAGTTGGATATCTGCTCCAGCGTAAACACTATAAACTTGTTTTTCTATCAAATCTCGATACTTTTCTGGTACTGAAATATAAAATTTTATATCTTCATCTGTCCCTATAATTTCTAGTGAAACACTTGGCTGGCTAATAAATGGTTGCAGAAATTTTAATTTAGCCGTTTTATACATACTTCCAAATGAATTAATTATTTGTTCTGTAGCATCAATCTTTACCTCATTCTCTTCGGGGACGGCTACTAATAAAGTAATCTGTTTCAAAGATTTTTCTTCTCTGTCTTTCCATTTCATCCAAAGTACCAGCCCCCATCCAATCAAAAATATTAAACCCACCCCAACCACTGTCATTAACAATATATTTACAAAACTAATTAAATATCCAATTAATATAGACTCGTTCATTACTATTTAAATTTTACATTACCTTGACTTTTTTTGATAATCCTCAAAACAAATTCTGACAACCATCTCCAAGCACTATTTACTGGCTTAGAAAAACCATTAGTAAAAGTTGTTTTGTCAGTTGGTAATGTTATTTTTGTTGGGGTAGAGCTAATTGGTTGCAAAACAGAATCATCATCACCTTGAGCTTTTTGATTATTATTTTGATTCAAACTTGGATCTTCTTCTAATTTTTCCATCCAGCTTTTTACTTCTCTTGGTACCGGTGCTTCCTGTTTTAAATCCACAATATCCGGAGTAGTCTTTCTAATTTCTACCGATGGTTGTGGAATTTCAGAGGTATTAACTATCTCTTTTATCTCTGGCATACATACAGTATAGGTTAGATTGTATAATTAACCAATGGTGGAAAACCAAACTACAATAAATCAGGTCCGTAAAATCGACAACAGCCGTCATTGGTTGCCGTTTTTTACCACCATTCTTTTAATCTTCTTAATTTTTCTTTCCATTTGGTTTTTTCGTGGTGGTAGTTTCCGTCTTTACGCCAGTATCTTTTTTCTAATTTATTCAGTCACTCGTCAAGTTTGGATTTCAGTTATCCTCATGGGTATTTTGCAAAATATTCTTTTTCTTCCTTTGCGTATTATTGGCAGTCGTTTCAATAAATCCATTAAAGAATTTGAAGATGAACTTGAAAAAAATGAAAGTTCAGAAGATCAATACTTTTTAATTTCTGACAAAAATAAAATTGCTTCATCTTTGCAAAAAGGCAGTCTTCCTATCGTTTTTTATATTTTCAATTTCTTCGTTAACGCTATCGCTTTCTTTTCTGCTGGACGTATTTTTTTAATTGATTTTTACAGTGATCCGCTTAAACTCCACAAAATGAATTTACTTTATGATTTTATTCCTTACCCAAAATATCCACTTCAAGGTACTCATCTCAATCTTCATCTTTTTGAGATTACTCAAACTACAGCCGTCCCCTGGAATTTTATTATTTGGACTATCATCGGCGTTGTCTTAATCCCGACTTTGTTACGTTTTATCTGGCGTTTAGTTAGATTTATCTTCAAAAGAAGTAAAAATATTCTTCAAGCTCGTATCCAATATAACCAATTCCTTTTAAAACTTGGTAGTTTTAGCCTTGTTGGGGCTGCCGCTATTATTTTTGTCCTCCGTCATGTTCCTTCTGCTATCAGATGGTTTGTTTTTGCTATTGATCTTAGCCGACAAAATACCCCTATGAACTTCACCACGGCCATTGGCACTTTTATTGTTACTATTCATGCCGGCTACAAAAATAATCAAGAAGCCTCAAAAGAAGCTTTAGCCTCTGGTATCCCCAAAGATGTCGTCAGCAAAGTTTCCAAAGAAAATATGCGCCAGAGTTTTAAAAATGCCGTTGTTCTAGGCCTAGGCGCTTTCTTTGTTACCAACAACATCCCCTCAGCCTTTGAACTTTCAGTCACTACTTTCGAAGTTATGTATATGATTTATCCATACACTTTTGGCTTAGCTCTCAAAAAAATGGGAGTTGTCGAAGAAGTTACCAAAGATGATTAATTTATGAAAAATCAAAATTTTATTGAAACTTTAACCAACTATCGCAATCTAATCTGGCCTTTTATTCAAAAGAACCTCAATCAAATCAAAGATTTTCCTAACTTTTGTCAGTTAGACAAAAAATATCAAAATTTAGTCGATTTTCATTTTGACATGGTCACCGATTATCCCGCCCGACTTGGAAAATACCTCCGTCCATCACTCGTCATGCTTACCGCTCAGGCCATGGGGACAAATCCTGATTTAATTATTTCCACTGCTGCCGCTATGCAACTTTCCGAAGATTGGATCCTAGGTCACGATGATATTGAAGATCAATCCGAACAACGTCGTGGTCAACCAGCTATTCAAAAACTTTATGGTGACCACTTAGCCATCAATGCAGGGGATGCTTTACACAATCTTACTTGGTTTATTCTTTCACAAAATTATTCTATCTTGGATAAAAAAATAGTTCAGAAAATTAACCAAGAATTTTTTACTATGATCAACCGCACTATTCTCGGTCAAACCATTGAAATCAAATGGACCGAAGAGAATCGTTTTGATCTAACCGAAGAGGATATTTTATTGATTTTAGAAAGTAAAACTGGTTACTACACTATTGCTGGCCCTATGCGTTTAGGAGCTATTCTTGCCGATGCCACCGATAATCAATTAAATTCAATCTATAAATTTGGAGTTATGTTGGGTCGTTCTTTTCAAATTATTGATGATTTACTTGATTTAACTTCCGATTTTTCTGGTCAAAAAGCCCAGCAGGGAAACGATATTTATGAAGGCAAACGAACTATTATGTTAATTCATTTACTGAACAATATTAGTACTCAAAATAAACAAAAACTACACGATATACTAGATAAAACCAGAGAACAAAAAACTCCATCAGAAGTCTTTTGGGTCATCAATCAAATGAAAGAAGTTGGTAGTTTAGACTATGGTAAAAAACTCGCCGACAAATTTTCGCAAGAGGCCCAAAATATTTTCAACACCGAACTAACCTTTTTATCCACCGAGCCTTTCCGCTCTCAATTAAATTCTTGCATCGACTTTATTACCACCAGAAATCATTAAAAAATTTCCCCCTCTTGTGAAAGAGGGGGCTGGGGGAGATTGAAAATAATGAATTACCATATTCGTCTTGCCAAACCATCAGATTTAAAACAATACATTAATCTTCTGCAAACTACTTACGAATTTGCTTATGTTAATCCAAAAATTGGTTTAACCAAAGAATGTTTTTCACCAGAAATTTTTACTGCTAACAAAGCTCAAAAAAATTTTAAAACTAGTTTAATTAATTCTTCTATTCAAAAAACCTGGTTAGCTTTTTCCGATTCCAAATTAATTGGGTCAGCTAGTTGTAAAATCATTGATACCGATAATGCCAAATTTTTTGGATTTTATGTTCACCCTGATTATCAGCACTACGGTATTGGCAAAAAACTTTACCAAAAAGTATTGCAATTTTCTAAAAACAAAAATCTATTTTTAGACACCCATTTAGACAACACCAAAACCCTCAAAATTTATAAAAAATGGGGCTGGCAAGTAGACATTTCACAAGGGGACAAGGGATATTTTTATTGTCATTGGCCCGAATGGCCAGAAAATTTACAAATAAAGTGTGTTTATTTAATTCTTAAAAGAAAATAATTCTTCGTTGACTTCTCCCTTTGTTAAGGGGAGATACCGGTTTACCCGGAGAGAGGATTTAAATTTAAGGGAGGGTAGGGTGGGTTTTGATTACTGATTTTACAAATCGCTCAACCTTACTATTGGTTTTTTATTTTGTATTAGTTGACTTATATATTCTTCCAACAAAACTTTCTTAAGTTCCAGATATTTTTCTTTTGTATATTGTTTATTCCCGATACAATATTCTTTCGATCTGATGTGGAAACAAAACATACAATCTCTTAGGTCAAAACAATCGTGAATAAAATACGAATTAGAAATATTTCCCGACCAATCAATTTCAAAAGAATTGGCTGTTTTACTTGAGTCAAATAATCTAATACTAAAATTCGATCCTGATCCTCCTCGACAAGCCAGTAAGTATTCACTTTCTGAACAGTTTTCCGAGAACATTATTTTTTGCCCCATATAAATATGCTGGCTGTTATAAATATAATTTGAAGAATATATATGGTCAGAAGCTTCCACTACTTCCGAATTCATAATTTTATTTCCTCTAAAAACTGCTATTTTTGAAATCTGTTTTATTAAATCTTCAAAACCTTTTACTTCGTCAATTTCTCCAACAAAATCTTTTAGTCCATCTTCGTGTACAAATCTTGGGTATTTATATTTTTCACTCATAAATACGTCTTTACCATTTTTTTGACAAGTGTATTTCTTAGGTAAGTCAATATCACTAGCAAACAATTCCACAAATTTTTCTACCGGTAATTGTTTTATCTCACCAAAAACTTCTTTCCAAACTGTTTCATAAATATCTTTAAATACTTGATTCATATTATTTATTAATCTCTAAATCAATAGTTTTTCCTTTAAACGGTAAACAAAATTTATTATTACTCATTATTCTAACCACCATTTCTTGTGGATTAAGATCAGTAATTATTTTAGTTCCCAATTCAGCTGTTTCTCTGGGATCATTTTTATTTTTCAAAAAATATTCTTCTATTTCCAACCCCAAATTCCGAGCCATAATTTCAGCATCACTTCTATTTATTCTAAAAATAAAATAATTAATTACATTAGTCATTACACTTTGTACTAACTCTGGCAATATTTGTGACAAATATTGTTGAGCCATAATCAAGCTCAATCCAAATTTTCTTGCCTCTGATAATATATGGGCCAACGATGGATTTTGAATCACCGACATTTCGTCAATTATCAATATGACTTTTTTATTGAATTTTCTTTCTTGGGCCAAAGTAAAAATTTGTTGAATTATCAACCCACCAATTATTCTCATTGCTTTATCTCCAAAATTATTTCTCAACAGGGGAATTACTGTTAAAAAATTTTGATTAATCATTTCTCCAATATCTATTTTTTCTCCTTTATTTTCAATAAAATCCGCTTCTGAAATTAAATTTAATATTGGCAAAACAATTTGGTTGTATTGTGAAGTAAAAACACTCTGATATTCGGTTTCAAAATAATCCAAAATTTGTTTATTTTCTGTTTTCTTAAGTTTATCTTTTCTCCATAAAGTGTCGGTCAACAACTTTTTCAAATTAGTAAAATTCATCTCGTCTATTTCATAAAGAAAAGACAATGAAAATTTTAATAATCTCAATAATCCATTATTTTCTTTAATTGGCGCCACTGTTGAAAATAAATCACAAGCCATTTCTGCCGATAATTTAGGCGAATCTGAACTTCCAAACAAATTAACATTTTCCTTGGCCATATCCAATATTTTTGACGCTATCTTTTTATCCATGTTTTGGGAAATATTATCATGAGGATCAATCAACACCACCGAATATTCATTGCCATATTTTTTATAAATATCTTCAATTAATAAATTCAAAAATACACTTTTCCCACAACCACTTTGACCCACTACAAAACCATGCTTAAAAAAATCAAAACTACTCACTGATAATTTTTTATTACCTACAAATTCTTCGCTTTCAATTATTCCATCATTTACCAACACTAACCCCTCCTCTTGATAGGCTAACCTTGGCTTAACTTTTTCAATTTCGATGTTTATCGAATTGGTCAAATTAAACGACAAAAATAAACTTTGTGGCAACGCTGTTAACACCAGTCTCGAAACGAACATCCCCATTTTTTCATCGCTAAAATTTTCTTTCAAAACAAAAAAATTCTTATTTAATCTATATTTACTAATACTCAAAATTATCGAAGAAACCTTTTTATTATTTATTTCTTCCTTTTCCAAAAATCCCAACATTGGTCTATTCTGAGCCGAAACCAAAGGAGCGCTTATCTTATTAAAATTTTCTGATTGTTTTTTATTTTTAGCCAAGCAAAAAGGGTAAAGATTATTATTCAAAAGAGTTAATTCCTTATCCGAGTCAATAAAAAATTCCAACAATCTTCCAGTTTTTTTGACAATCAAATCAAACTTACTATCATATTTCCATATCTTGGCAAAAAAACTCTCCCAATCATTTGGTGTAATTTCCAGTTTAAAAAAGGAAATCCTGTAAATCATCTTCATTTCAAATATACCATATCAACTTAAAATATTTTCTACCAGTAGTATTGGCTTCTCCCCTTGTTAAGGGGAGATACCGGTTTACCCGGAGAGAGGATTTAAATTTAAGGGAGGGTAGGGTGGGTTTAATCTTGGTATAATACCCTCAGTGGATACTCAAGTTGACGAAATCAAACAAAAGCTCAACATTGTCGATGTTATCAACCGTTTTACCCCCCTCAAAAAACGTGGTCGAAATCACATTGCTTGCTGTCCTTTTCATGGCGAAAAAACCCCCTCATTTACTGTGTCTGAGGAACTCCAGATGTTCAAATGTTTTGGCTGTGGCAAGTCTGGTGATATTTTCACTTTTTTACAAGAATATGAACGAATCACTTTTCCCGAAGCTTTAACTGAACTTGCTGCTATGGCCGGCATCACTCTCAAAAAAAGTGAGTTTGATAATAAACAAGATTCTCGCAAAAAAGTTTTAGTGGACTTAAATGCTCAAGTTGAGAAATTTTATCAATATATGCTTATTTCCCATCCATTGGGTAAAAATGCTCTTGATTATGTTCTCAACCGAGGCATTACTCTCGACACTATCAAACAATTTGGTATCGGCTACTCGCCTGAAAATCCCCAAATCGCGGTCAATTTTTTAACCAAAAAAGGTTATCAAATGGCAGACATTATTGCCTCTGGCACTTTTGGTCAAAGCCAATACAATTCCCGAATTTATGATCGTTTCCAAGGCCGCCTTACTTTTCCACTTTCTGATTATCGCGGCCGTATTTTAGGTTTTTCCGGTCGCATGCTTCCCACCACCAAAAACCAAGATTCCGGCAAATATTTAAACTCTCCCGAAACCGAAATTTATCACAAAAGTTTCAATCTTTTTGGCCTTCATTTAACCAAAGATTTTATTCGTCAGCAAAACGCCGTCATTGTTACCGAAGGCGAATTTGACATGATTTCACCGTTTCAAGCCGGTATCAAAAATATTGTCGCCATCAAAGGTACTGCCTTTACCGCAGAACAACTTCAACTTTTACGCCGTTACACCGACACTCTTATTCTCGGTCTTGATTCCGATTTTGCCGGCTCCAATGCTGCTCGTAAAAGTATTGAACTTGCCGATGCAATGGAGTTTGATATTAAAGTTTTAATTCTAGGCGACAAATACAAAGATCCCGACGAAGCCGTCCGTGGTGATTTAGAATTTTTCAAAACCCAACTCGAGTCTGCCGTTTCCATCTGGGATTTTATCATTCAATCCCAAATCAAAATCAACAACCCCGATACCGTCAAAGGTAAAAAAGAAATTCTCAACGTTGTTTTGCCATTTTTAACCAAAATTAAAAATTCTGTTATTCGCTCTGATTACCTCAAAAAACTAGCCAATGAAATTGGTTCAGATCTTGAAGCTTTATTGGAAGAAGCCAAGAAAATTCCCGCCACTCCTTCAGCCCCACCAAAAAATATTGTCGGCCTCAACATTAACGCCGCCATGCCCAAACCAGACAATTCAGATTCTGCTTTGCAGAACAAAACTGAAAAATTTGAAGAGCTTTTATTAACGCTAGTTATCGGTTCCAAAAATCCCATCAAAGTTGCCCAAAAAGTTGCCGCTCAATTATCTCGTTTCCAAGACCACCGTTTTTATCAAATAGGAGAAACCCTTTTAAAAACTACTACTTTCGATCCAAAAACTTTTGAAACTCTTCTCCCCGCCGAAATTCTGCCAGTTTTCCAATCAATTTACATGGAAACTACGGTCAATACAACAGAATCTCACGATCGACTTCTCGAGATAAAAAAAGCCGTCGCTATTTTAGATAATTTCTATTTAAAAGACCGTCTTAACTTTTTAAGCACCAAGATTGCCCAACTAGAGGACAAAGATGATCAAACTGAACTAGAATCTATCGAAAAGGAGTATAATAAACTGCTTTCCGAGTTATCCAAAGTCCAAATTAAAAAAAGCTAGATTTATTCGTTAAATTCGTATACAATACAGGCTATGCCTTCTACCCTAAATCTTTCTAAAATCAAACAGACTTTATTGGCTCAGGCCAAAAAGCTTCATTATCTCACCAATGATGAATTTTTAGCCCAAATTCCCGAACCAGAAAAACACATTGATGAAGTTGACAATCTTTTTGATTATCTCTTTGAAAGGGGAGTTGATGTTTTTGATAAAGTCGAATCCAAAGAAGTCATTGAAAAAGAAAATTCAAAAACTAATTCTTCCGATCTTCTCAACCTTTTAAGCCAAAAAGGTAACGTCGATTCAGTTAGAATGTATCTCAAAGAAATCGGTAAAATCGATCTTCTCACTTTTGATCAAGAAGTTTCATTGGCCCAAGACATTGAAAAAGGTTCGCGAATTTCTCGAGAAGGTTTAATCAATGCCAATTTACGTCTCGTCGTTTCTATTGCCAAAAAATATATTGGTCGTGGTCTTACTTTTCTCGATTTAGTCCAAGAGGGGAATCAAGGTCTCATGCGAGCTGTCGAAAAATTCGATTGGCATCGTGGTTTCAAATTTTCTACTTATGCCACTTGGTGGATTCGTCAAGCTATTACCCGGGCTATTGCCGATCAAGCCAAAACCATTCGTATTCCAGTTCACATGGTCGAAACCATCAACAAAGTTTACAAGGCTACCAGAGCCTTAACTCAAAGATTTGGCAAAGAACCGACTGTTGACCAAATTGCCGAAGAAGTGGGTATTTCTATCGATAAAGTTGAAGAAATTTATCGTATTTCCCAAGATACCACTTCACTTTCCACTCCAGTTGGCGACGATGAAGACTCATTTTTGGGCGATTTTATCGAAGATACTACTCAATTATCACCGTATGAAGAAACCAGCAAAGAATTACTTCGTGAATCAATCGAAGAAGTTTTAAGTTCTCTTGATGAAAGAGAAACTAAAGTTTTAAGTCTCCGTTTCGGCCTAATGGGTGAAACTCCCAAAACTCTCGAAGAAGTCGGCAAAATTTTCAATGTCACTCGCGAACGTATCCGCCAAATCGAAGCCAAAGCACTTCGCAAACTCCGCCACCCTTCAAGAAGAAAAAAGTTACAGGATTACCTCGAATAACCCGCTTTACCCGCCGTAGCCTTAGCGTAGGTGGGCGTAAGAAACTCCAAGACTACTTAGAATAAGTTTTTGTTTTGCCCCGTCTTGTTAAAGAAGGGGTAGGGGAAGATTGAGTCTCTAAAATTCCAACTCCGCCTTGTAATCAAACTCTATTATCTCAGCATTTTTAATTTTTACCTCTGGGTACCTCGAATTTTGATTATTAAGTTTATTAACCATAGCCATTATTGGTCCTCCATGGCTAACTATCAACACTGTTTTTTCATCACCTTCAAGTTTCAAATCTTCTAAAAATAAATTCACTCTTTTTTCCAATTTACTCTGACTTTCCACTCCCATTTCTTCATTCACTTTATTATCTTCATATATTTCGTCCCAATTAATCAAATTTGCATCCACCCCAGCATATTCTCCAAAATCTCTTTCTTGAATCAAACTCGACATAAAAATTTCCCCATCAATCGGACATTCCGACAAAATTTCTTCCAAAGTTTCTTTACATCTTTGCAAAGGTGAACAAAACACCATGTCAATTTTTTGTTTTTCTTTCAATTGTCGCCCCGCCTCTTTAGCCTGAGCTCTGCCTTTTTCATTCAAACAATTATCCGTCAAACCCTGAATAATTTTTTTATCGTTTTCATCCGTCTCTCCATGTCGGACAATTATTAGTTTCATGGGCATTATTATACTATATTTATCTTTGTCCTAAAATTAGAAAATTTTTATTAACTTTTAAGTTTATAAAAGGTGTTTTATCTTCGTAACTTCGATGATATAATCAATCTCAGTCCACTCGCACTTTTAAAATTATAGTTTTCAGTTTTTGAAAATTGGATTTTGAAAATTGAAAATTAAATAATCCCCTATAGCTCAATGGTAGAGCGCCCGCCTGTTAGCTAAATAGCAGCTTTCTCGAGTAATCGAGTTTGAAAAATTGGGAGAATTGCGTGAAACCTAACCCTAAGAGAAATCGAAGGAATGGCAACCCGCAGCCGAGCTCCGACAATGTCGGAGAAGGTTCAGAGACTAGGTGAGTACACCTTAAAGCACCCGATGTCCCGCAACTGCGGGATAATGATATAGTCCAAGCCTGATTGAAAATTCAGGGTCACTTGTAAGCGGTAGGTTCGAGGTTCGAATCCTTGTGGGGGAGCTAATGAAAAAAGCCGGTACTTTCCGGCTTTTTTTATTATCTTCCTCTCTTGATTCTGACATCGCTTTAGCGAAGTGAGTTTATCCCGATCCTGAGCTTGTCGAAGGAGAGGGAAATCCTGCTAATTCTAACTTTTTCCTTCTATTCCAACCTTTGATTTCTTTTTCTCTCTTCGCCGCTTCCGATTTTGTTTCATAATTCTCACTATAGATTAGATTCAGATCAGAAAATTGTTTAGTAAAAGTTGAGTTCTTGTTTTGGTGTTGGTGCAACCTATGTTCTAAATCGTTCGTAATTCCGGTATATATAATTTTCTGATCACAAAGTAGCAAGTAAACTGTCCACATAAAACATTTTATCGCATTGCGAAGTGAGCTTATGCCAAGCGAGTATAACGAGCCGAAGCAAATCCGAGCTTGTCCTGAGGAAACGAAGGATGGGGGAGCTAAGCAAAAAAGCCGGTACTTTCCGGCTTTTAATGTTTATTTCCACCCTACTCTATCCTTTGGTGAGTTTATCTTAGTTCTAAGAAAAGTCGAAGGATGAGGGATAGTCACACAGTTAGTCAAATGTAATTCAGATTGAAAACAAACCTAGAATAGTTTTCATTGACAGTGAAAACTATTTGTACTATAGTATAAGTATGAATAAAAATATTTTAGCCTCAGCCTTAAAAGAACAACAACAATCATTTACTAATCGTGACCTAGGAGTGGAGAGGGAATTATTAGATCAGCTAGGTCAAATTGTTGGTTCATCTCAAATCATTGTTGTTAGTGGTTTACGTCGGGTAGGTAAGTCAACTTTGTTGGCTCAAATAGCTAATAAATACCTGAAAGACAATTACTATTTTGTCAATTTTGAGGATGAACGGTTATTAAATTTTGAGGTAAAAGATTTTGATTTACTTCATGAAACCTTAATTAGTTTATTTGGCGAAAAGAAAACTTTTCTATTTGATGAAGTCCAAAATGTACCGGAATGGGAAAGATTTGTCCGTCGTCTTCATGACCAAGGTTATAAGTTTATTGTCACAGGTTCTAATGCTTCTCTGTTGAGTCAAGAGTTAGGGACGAGACTAACTGGTCGTTACTTGCGAGTAGAGTTATTCCCATTTTCATTCAAAGAATTTTTATTATTCAATAAAATTAAAGTACCTGATTTGAAGGTACTTACAACAAAAGAAAAAGGACAACTTATTAAATTATCAAAAGATTATATTATCTCAGGCGGCATTCCTGACTCACTAAAATATCCCGAGTTAAAAATTCATAAAACACTTTACGATGACGTCTTATATCGTGACATCGCAACTCGCTACAAATTAGATAATGTCAAAAGTTTAAAAGAATTAGCTTTTTATTTGGTTTCTAATATTTCCACCTTAATATCTTTTAATAAACTCAAAGAACTTCTGAAATTAGGAAGTGTTAATACTATTAAAAGTTATATTGATTATCTGGAAAATAGTTGGTTGTTTTTTGTGGTTAACAAATACGCTTATTCAGTTAAAGAGCAACAAATTGCGGCTAAAAAGGTTTATGGAATTGACACCGGTTTAACTATATCAGTAGGTTTTAATTTTTCTGAAAACTCAGGAAAATTAATGGAAAACGTTGTTTATTTAAAACTTAGACAGGAATATCAAGATATTTATTATTATAAAACAACTTCCGGATACGAAGTTGATTTCTTTTTACCAAAGATAAAATCACTAATTCAAGTGTCCCAATATTTTGATACGCCAGAAACATGCGAAAGGGAACTAAGGGCGTTAATATCCGCTGGTTTAGAACAGAAAAAAGTTGTGAATCGCATAGTGATTACAGAAAGTGATAAACAAATTTTAAACAGAGAAGGATTCAATATTGAAGTTATACCATTGTACGAATGGCTATTAAGTTAAAATTCACAAACAGTAGTCCTGATTGAGTCTAAGGCGGGAAGAAAATAAAAATACCCTTAAAACAGGTAATTTTTTATTTTTAACTACAGACAATAAAAATTAGAAAGTGAATTTTATTTATTTTATTAAAGGTGAAATACTTAATGATATGAAAAAAAGAATTTTTGGTAAAACAAACATTGAGGTGTCAGAAGTTGGCTTAGGTACCTGGCAGCTTGGTGGTTCGTGGGGAGAAGTTACTGAATCAACAGCTTTTGATATTTTACAAACAGCAGCAGACAATGGAGTAACTTTTTTTGATACTGCCGATGTTTATGGTGATGGCAAAAGTGAACGTTTAATCGGTCAATTTATGAAAAAAAATCCAGAACATTTTTTTATTGCTACCAAAATTGGTAGGCGAAGTGACCCTGGTTGGCCAGAAAATTTTAGCCTTAAAACCATGAAAACACATATTCAAGACTCGTTACAACGTTTACAGCTAGATAGTCTCAACTTAGTCCAATTACACTGTATTCCAACCGACAAACTTCGCCAAGGAGAAGTATTTGAAAATTTAAGGATATTAAAAAAAGAAGGATTAATTCAAAATTTTGGTGTAAGTGTCGAAACTATGGAAGAAGCTGAAATCTGTTTGCAACAAGATGACCTCGCCTCACTTCAAATTATATTTAATATTTTTCGTCAAAAACCTATAAAAACAATTTTTACCCAAGCCGCCGACAAACAAGTGGCAATTATTGTCAGGTTACCACTTGCCAGTGGTTTACTTTCGGGAAAAATGACACTATCAACTCAATTCAATCCCGATGATCATCGCTCTTTTAATCGTGATGGCCAGTCATTTAATGTTGGTGAAACTTTTGCTGGATTACCTTTTGAAAAAGGTGTTGAGTTATCAAATGAATTAAAAACTTTTGTTCCAACAGATATGACCATGGCTCAAATGGCTTTACGGTGGATTCTCGACTTTCCGGCTGTTACTACTGTCATTCCCGGAGCAAGTAAAATTTCTCAAGTTGAGCCAAACGTATTGGCCAGCAAATTACCTCCATTATCGTCTGATTTACACAAAAAACTAGAAGATTTCTATCAACATAAAGTTGCCGACTTCATTCGGGGTGGGTATTAAGAATCAAGAAATCTGACGATATTCGATGGGATTTGACTAATTTTATTTTTTCTATAATTTTAGGTCTAGTAATTAGTTTTATCGTTGCTATTTGTTATACCAATCAGCTCTTAAGCTTAAAATCAATTTTACCTACTTTTGACAAATAGAGAAGGTAATCCTTGTGGGGGATCTAATTAAAAAAGCCGGTTAATACCGGCTTTTTTAATGTTTATTTCCACACTGGCTCCAACCTTTGGTAATTAAATTTTAAAAAACAAAGCGCCAAATAATAATCAAGGAATTCTCATTTTAAAATAAAAATTCCTTATTAAAGTAAGAAAAAAATTAAATTAATAAAAACAAATTTTTCACTAAAATAGAGAAAATTGATTAATAGACATTTTAATTAAAAACATTTATACTGCTTCTTAGTAAAGTTTGTTATAATAATCGAATGAAAAAAAGGATTCCAATCATTGTTGATAGTAATTGCGAAGAACAAATTCTAAATCTTTTAGGGAATAAAACAAATAATCAAGGATTTATTGTTGACGAACAAGATAGACCAGTACTTACCAGGGACGCCGAAACTGTGAGATTAGATGACTTGGCTATTATAAGAAAAGGTTCAAAAATTTTTATTAAGAAAGATATAGTTTCTTTAGTTAAATACGCGGCTGATTTGATTTAAGAATGACTAACAACCCACTGGAAATTTTAAGTAAATATTTACCAGTGAAGATTTTAGATAATCTAAAAAACGGAAAATTAGCATTGGCTATAAAAATATTTAGCGGAAATAAACTATACAGATCTGAAGGGAATACGATAGTTTTAAACTACAGTCCAACATATATCAACACAACAAACGAAATAGTTAGTAGTTTGTATGAATCAGACCAAGGTTTTTTAAATTTAAGTAGAAATCATGGGGTTGAAACAATTTCATCATATAAAAGTGAAGCTAGTGATGATATTGTTGAATTTTTCCATGGAAAATTATCAGAAGAAGATTATTTAATTCTCAGAATCTCCAAGTATATTAAAAGTTTGTATAACTCTGGCAAAAAAGATGAAGGGGATGTTCGACGTAGCGATCTACAAAGAAGATATGGGAAAAGAGGTTTAAATATTTGTAACTTATTCTCAGAAGGTTATTTTAAGGAAAGTTTTAAACCTTTATATGAACTTTTAGTAGAGACTGGTGATCCAGACTATATGCGTGATTTTGAAGAAGTTATGTCTATTTATATTGATAATCCTTTAATTATTTTTTTTGTAAATAGTAATAAAAACTATATCAGGACAAGTGAATCATTTAAAGATTTGCTTGATCATAATATAACTTATGGCATTTACCGGATAAATATCCATGCTATTAACAAAGACAATGTTAAAAAGGTTAAAAAACTTATTGAGGATTTTAAAGAAGACATAGACAGAGTGGAAATGATAGAAAAAGGAGAATCAATAATGGCGAAAGTATTTTTGAAAATGAAAGATAATGTATGTTTGCCAACCAGAAGAGTAGAGCTAGCTAAATTATCAACATGAATTTAATCTGTTTTTACAGAAAATCTTTTACTCTATCGGATTTTTCGATAGGAAGTACTATAATCAAGTTAAATTAAGATGAAAAATATCTGCATTTTCAATTTTAAAAACGATCTTTATGGAAAATCAAAAAGTTGAAACGTGGATGTTTAGAAAAGAAGGGGAAGGTTTTGCTCTTTTTATCGGTATTTTATTTACCTTATTAATTAGTTATTTCTTTTATGAAATAAATTTTTGGCTATTTTTAGGGTTAGTAATAGTAGGGCTAATTTATTTAAAACTTCTTCAAGCACAACAATTAGGTAATTCTATCAGGATTCATGAAAATCAATTCCCTGAAATCTTTGAAATTTTTCAAAAATATGCATCGAAACTTGAAATTGAGAAAGCTAATCTTTACATTAAACAAGATCCTTATCTAAACGCTTACACTCTTGGTTTTGGTACTTGTACAGTAATCTTGAATTCCGCTTTAGTCGAACAATTAAATTTAAAAGAATTAAGCTTTGTAATAAGCCATGAGCTTGGACATTTTAAATCTGGACATACAAAAATAACTTCATTGATTAATCCACTCGGACAAGGAAATATTTTTAGTAATTTTGTTTTTGGTTTTTGGGGAAGAAAAGCAGAATATACTTGTGACAGATGTGGAATTATTTTAACCAAGGATATAGATTCGGCCATCTCTGCAATCATTAAATTATCATTAGGAGGGGAATTATTCAAAAAATTTAATATTGATGGCTATATTCCACAACTTAAAAAATCAGAATCTAGTCTTGTAAAATCAAGTGAACTTTTAATCGATCATCCAACTATTACTAATAGAGTAAAAGCAATGATTAATTATTGGAATAATAATTTTAAAAACAAATGAAAAAATGTCCAAACTGTTTATATGAAAATAATACTGAAAGCTTATTTTGTCAGGAGTGCGGTTTTAAATTACCAGAAAAACAAAAATTAAAAATCACTAAACATCATATCGAGTCAGAAGAAGATCATGAATTTGTTTGGACATGTGATTTTTGTGGTGAAGAATTTCCTAGTAAAAAAACATGTGATTTACACGAAAAAGAGTGTGATAAAAGACCTATCTCAACCAATAAAAATGGTATTTACCAAAAATTAAATAGTCAAAACATCGACGACATAATTTTTAAACCAGCAAAAAAAAGCCATTTGTTTAGAAACTTAATAATAGTCGTATGTGTTTTTTTCTTTTTTATTTTTATATTAATTGATTTAGCTTCATCTGAGCCAAACAGCAATTCAACTATTTCTAATAATAACGATCAAAATACTTCCAACACATATTTTACAAATACAGAATTAAATAATTTACAGCTAAGCAATAATAAGATGTATGGTAATGATTATTATGAACCAAATCCAAGATTTGAAGCTAGTTTGTATAATGCTGGTGCGTTAGGGGCGAATAATGTTGTGATAAAATTTAATTTTTATAAAAACAAAGGAGATACTGTTCCCCAAGATACTCAATATATTATTGCAACTAATTATGTTGGCGCCAGAGATTCAACTTTCTTAAGTTTTTACATTAAGACCCAGTACAATACATCAGGAAATTTTTTCTGGGACGCCTCAATATATAGTGCTGAAAAATAAATATATGATTTGTTTTAATTGCTTCAAAGAAATAAAAGAGAGCGCAAAATTTTGTCCATTTTGTGGGTTTAAACAAATAGTAAAAGCACCTCCTAAAAAAGATCATACATTATTATGGATTTTATTTTTTATTATTGGTATTCCAACAATCTTATTTATTTATATAAACTATCTTCACTCACAAGGGCGGTGTTTAGTCATTGGAGCTCGGGGATCTACAAGTAATATGACATGTGATGGGATAGAAAATCCATTCATCAATTTTATTTATGTTGTAGGGATTTTTATTTTTATTGCCTTCATAAATCCGATTATTAATTTTTTAAGCAATTTAATGCGAAGGATTTTTAAATCAAAATGATTTGTAAAAATTGTCAAAAAGAAATAAAAGATAATGTAAAATTTTGCCCATTTTGTGGGTATGAACAAAAAATAAAAAAATCATTATTTTCAGGGAGGATAAACAGACGCAATTATTTTATTGGATACATTATTTTAACTTTAATTTTATTTATACCGTGGACTGTAATAGTATTTGTATCTACAATTTTTGGAATAGATTATCAAAATTCAGTTACTACGGGGATAATTCTTCTGATTATGTATGTGACATATTCAATATATTCACTTTCATTTTCAATAAAAAGAGTCCATGATTTGGGTCATAGTGGTTGGATTCTTTTAGTAGGTATTATTCCGATTGTTAATTTAATTTTATTGATAATAATGGTTTTTGAGAGAGGGAGTGAAACCAGGAATAAATATGGGAATAAACCACTTTCAAAAATAGATATGAAAGAGATATTTGGGTTTAATCCAAAAATTTAGATTTACTTTTATAATATAATTAATTCGAAATCTGTTCCATTTTCGAGTACTAAACAAATCGAGTCAGCCTGAAACAGTTCCACTTTTCGAGCCATCTAATAAATCCTATTCTTTTTTTAATCTCTCCTTTCGTAGTACACTTAATCAGATGTATACCCCAAAAGACCGGTTGAAATATACCAAACTTTTTAGCCAGACTTTTTCTTACTTAAAATCCAAAAAACGTATTCTTTTTTTAGTTACTTCAAATCGTTGGACAAAAATTTTTAACAAAGACATCCCCAAAAGTACTCAATTGGCCTACAAATTAGCCGACATGATTGGTAAAAAAAATATTGAAATTATTGAAGTTCCCAAACTAAAAATTTACCCTTGTGAAGGTAATGTTTCATTGGACAAAGGTAACGATTGTGGAGTTCAAAAATCTCTACTTCAAAATCCATTTAAAAATCCTTCTGGTTGTCATCGTTGTTGGGCTAGTATCAATTATCCAGATGACGAATTATGGAAAATTTCCAAATCTTTATTACAATCGGACTGTGTCGTATTTTTTACCTCCATTCGTTGGAGCCAAACCAATTCTGAGTATCAAAAATTAATCGAACGTCTTACTTGGTTAGAAAATCGTCATTCAACTTTGGGTGAATCAAATATTCTTCAAAATATTGATGCCGGTATTATCGCTGTTGGTCACAATTGGAAGGGGAGTGAAGTAGTTGAAACTCAAAAAAAAGTTTTAGATTGGTTCGGATTTAACGTTATCTCTGATTTGTGTTGGAATTGGCAATTTACCACTCCAGCAGATGAAAGCCAAGAAAGTTATCAAGCCGCTAATACTGAATTTCAAGAAACTTTTTTGAATTTTAAATAATTAGTATAGAATTAATTATGATCCAAAATATTGCTCTCACCCAAATCCTTGGTTTACCACTAGTTGCTTATGGTGGTATGGCTACATTTTTATTAATTTTATTTACTGCTGTTATCGGTTTTTTAAATTATCGAGGAATTACCACTATCCCTTTCAAGTGGCATCCAGTTTTAGCTTTGTTAACCATAATCTTTTCCTTAGTTCATGGAGCCATGGGTTTATCGATATTTTTGGGTTTTTAAAAAAATATTTTCCATCCTAAATAACCTACAACAGAACACCTTTAGAACTCGTGTATAATTCGTCTATGAAACAAATTGTGATTCTAAATCCTGAGAATGCTACGGATAAGGAAGTAGAAGGATACTCAATAAGAAATGCTGCTCGGGCAGTAGTCTTTGATGAAAACAATTTAGTTGCATTACTTCACGTATCAAAAGAAAAATATTACAAACTCCCAGGAGGGGGAATAGAAGAATCAGAAGATATCAAAAAAGCTTTGCGAAGAGAATGTATAGAAGAAATTGGTTCTAAAATAAATATTGTAACTGAGATAGGTTCTATCATCGAATATCGAAAAATATTTAATTTAAAACAAACTTCATTTTGTTATTTAGCCAAACTAAAGGGTAAAAAAGGATCGCCGGATTTTACAAAAGAAGAATTAGAAAAAGGTTTTGAAATAGTGTGGTTGCCTTATAATGAAGCATTAACTGTTCTATCCAACAATATCGCCACTTCTTTTGAAGGTAAAAATTATATCGTCCCAAGAGACATA
>Ga0183100_1000577_pt1 | contig 26617 bp, 24 predicted proteins | sample Biomet2_FD_127789 | JGI IMG/M metagenome (GOLD analysis project Ga0183100, IMG submission 127789) | Microbial communities from bioreactor (seeded with anoxic lake sediment) at LBNL, California, USA - Biofuel metagenome 2 | ecosystem: Engineered > Bioreactor > Anaerobic > Unclassified ...
ATTACCATAACGTCGCCAACATTGTTATCTGTATCATCAGTAGTAGCTCTTCTTACATAAATACCTCTGTACTGAGCATCTGTGATAATATCATCATTTCTATCAGAAACAGTACCATTGTCATCAACAGTCAAGGTGTTCTTGCAGTTAGAAATTAAAGCAGATTTAGCAGTTGACTCTTCAACAGTATTGTCACCAACATTAACTACATAAGCGATAGCTTCAGATCCAACACTAACTTTATTTAAAGCAGCATTGAAGTAACGAGCGCTGATATCAGTAGCGTATGTTACTACTGGGTAAGTGTAATCAGTTACGATAGCAAGACCGCTGTTGTCATCAGTTAATAAGCTAGAACCTGCAACAACTTTGATATCGCTAGCATCTGTACCATCGAAATTGCTTTCATAGAACTGACTAGCTTTAGCTAATGTTGTAACGCTATCTACTTCGTCACTTGCATTAACAGTATACTGGAAGTATTGACCTGTTTTAATGTTAAGAAGTGAAGTATCACCATCTTCAGATACTAAATTGGTTTCTTTACCTTCAACATAAGCTTTGATTGTTGAATTCTTTTGACCAGATTTATATTCAGATGTGATAGCGCCATCTTCTATAGCCATAGCGAATTTATTCTTGTTAGTGTTTGCACCACCAGCGATTACGATACCAATTGTAGGTTGATCATCATCATCAAGATCAACGATTGGAGCAACAGCTTTGTAAGTGCTCTTATCTACCAAGTAAGAAATGTCATTTTTAACGATTTCGTCACCATCTTGAACATAAATCACAGAATCGTCATCCAAGAAGATGTTTTCAGTTTGATTATTAACAGTAGCACTTAAAGATTTTAACTTAGCACTATACTTTAATGCAACAGTAGAATCATTAAAAGCAACTTTTTGAGCAGCCATTTTAGCAGTTTCTGGAATGGAGTTGGAATCAAAAGTTAATGTGATATAACGAACGATTGGATCAAGATCAGATAAGTCACCACTTGCAGCATAAGCTGTGTCGCCTTTGCTAGCAGCATAGTTAACAGCAGCAATAGCAGCAGGTTTCATATCGTTTGTTATTCCGTTAGCACCATGGCTAGATGTTTTTGTAAGTTTAATGTCAACTTTATCATCAGAACCATCCATGCCAGTAGAGTTGTTTTTTGCATCTAGATTAACAGGTGTAGTTTGAGCTTTGCCTAATTGAATAACAATAGCATCAACAACTTTACCATCACCTAATTCATCTTTAGTAGTGTAGTCATAATCGGTACCATCAACATTTACTGTAAATGTTAATTTAGAATTGCTCTTACCGGTAGCCCAACCTACATATGAGAGGTAACCAACGAATTTGTTTGAGCTATCAGCAGATTCTTCATAACCAACAATTTCATTATCAGGAGTGATTGTGAATATACCGCTGTCGCCAACTTCGAGTTTATTAAGATCCATATCGAAGTTATCATATTTCTTAGTATTATCTACATTAGTAGTATCAGCATAAGTGTTTACTTTGTAGAAAGTACTATCGATCTTGTAGTAAAGGTGATTATCTACTTGATCAGAAGATTTTGTTGTAATGTGTTTGCTTGCGGTAGCTTTACCGGTTACAGTCTTAGTTACAACAGAAAGGTTATAAAGATCTTTTTCTTTTGTAGTTGTGCCTTCCATAGGAATAACAGCAACTTTAACGACGTCTTTTTCTGTTAAGTCAGAAACATTAACGGAAGCGCCATTCTTTGTTAAGAAACTTGTGTTATCATCGTCACTATCGTTTACAGTATAAGATTTATTGTTAACAGCATCTTCACCAACAAGTTTAACTCTGTTAGAAGAAGCAGTTGTGCTATAAACTCTACCATAAGAATAAGTGTTGATAGCGATTTCAGAAACAGTCTTGTTGTCACCATAAATAGCGACAGATACATGCTCTAAACCTTTGATATAATCGCCATCACCAGTACCAGGTTTTGAACCAATAGCTGTTGCTTTTAAAACGTCAGCAGAATTGGTAATATCAACACCGTTTACAGTGATACGAGCAGTTTTAGGAACAGAATAGTTTTTAACTTTATCAATAGTAATAGAACCGTTACCATTGCCATCAGTTAAAACATACTGATATTCTCTAACATCGTCTGTGGTAGCTAAAGCAGTTCTCTTCTCGGTGTTACCGATAGCTTTGATGTTATCACCTTTATAAAATACAGTAGCTTTTAAGGAGATAGCATTTTTAACAGCTGCGTCTAAACCATCAACGCTAGTTGTAGATACTAAATCTTTCTTAGTAGAACCAACGTATTGATCATCATAATCTTTATCGTCGTCAGAAAGAGCAGTTACAGTATATTTGTCGTTGCTTAAACCAACAACACCAACTGTTACATTGATATCATACTGTTCTTTTACATAAGGATCTGTACCATCTTCATAGTCAGCGCTAGTACCATAACCAGTTCTAATAACTGGTTTAGCTAACAATGCATTAGCCATCATAGTAGCAACTTCGTTTCTAGTGATTTCTTTGCTGCCACCATAGGTAGCTGTGCCAAAATCGCCATCATACAATTTTGCTTTGATAGCAGCAGCTTTGAAGCCGCCTGGGTATCCGCCAGCTTCTTTAGCATATGGGTAGTAACCCAAAGCGATAGAAAGCATGGTATTGAATTGGTCATAGCTTACGTTTTGATCTGGAACAAAGGTAGTATCGCTTACACCATTGATGATAGCTTTACCATTTACTTTGTAGCCATTCAAGTTAGCAATATAACCGCTTGCCCAGTGAGAAGTAGCAACATCTGTGAAAGATGTAGCACCGGTAGCAACTTCGCCACCGAAAGAAACTGCTAAGCTATACATAAGTCTTGCAGCTTCAGCTCTAGTTAGAGCTTTGTCACCTTCGAAACCGTTATCGGTTCCTACCATAATATTGAGCTGGCTCAATACTTTTTGCGCTTCAGTAACTGTGTCGGTTGTAGTGGTAGTAGCAGGAGTTGTTGTAGCTGTTGTGTCCGTACTAGCAGTAGTACTAGGAGTAGTACTAGGAGTAGTAGTCGGAGTAGTGTCAGCAAAAGCAACTGTGCTCATCACGAAAACCAAAGAGATAACTAAAGCTAAAACTCTTTTAAGATTTTTCATGTTTGAAAATCCTCCCTTTAAATAATTTTTCTTTTTTTAAGAGGGTGATGTTAGATCCGCCGCCCCCTCTCAGTCGTCGGCGAAACTGTGGATGTAACTTCTCAAAGCTGATACACTGAACGCCTTATGCAAAGTCACATCGGTTACAGTTTGAATTATAGCATTTAACCTTTTCATCTGTCAAGCGAAAAGCGGATATGTAACATAACTGTAAAAATCCTTGTTTTTATTACAGGATAATTACAGCATATACCGTGATTCTCTTGACATAAGTGCTCGACTTCTGTAAAATGAAATAGGTAAAAATCATTAGAGAAAGGGCAGATTTACTGCCGATAATTCAATATTCAGAAGTGAGGTATGTATATGAATGAACAAATACAAAGAGCAACTGAGAAGTTTGCTTCTTTATTAGAAGAGCAAATGGCTCGTGTTGAAAAAATGAAAGCAGATAAAGATTTCATTGATTACAGCACATTAAAGCCGCTCGTCATTGGCGTATGTGGCGGCGATGGAATCGGACCGGCTATTACAAGAGAAGCGCAGAGAATTTTAGCGTTCTTACTACAAAAAGAAGTAGAAAGCGGCCGTGTTGCTTTCAAAAACATCGACGGTCTTACCATTGAAAATCGTGTCGCAGCAGGAAAAGCTATTCCTGACGATGTGTTAGAAGAATTAAAAGCATGCCATGTCATTTTAAAAGGTCCAACAACCACACCGCAAGCCGGTGACCCGTGGCCAAATATTGAAAGCGCTAACGTTGCCATGAGAAAGGCCCTAGACCTTTTCGCCAATATCCGCCCCGTTAAAGTACCAGCTGAAGGCATTGACTGGACTTTCTTCCGTGAAAACACCGAAGGTTCTTATGTATTAGGTAGCAAAGGTGTAAATGTCAATGAAGATTTAGCTTTTGATTTTTGTGTGGCCACCTCGGACGGCTGTGAGAGAATCGCTCGTGCTGCTTTCGATTTTGCCAAGAAGAATGGTAAAACCAAAGTAACCTGCGTTACAAAAGCAAATATCATTAAAACGACAGACGGTAAATTCCTAAACACCTGTAAAGAAGTAGCTAAAGATTATCCAGGCATCGAACTCGATAGTTGGTTTGTTGATATCATGACTGCCAAATTGATTGATAAAAAACGTCGTACTGGTTTCCAAGTTATCGTTCTTCCGAATCTCTATGGTGATATCATTACCGATGAAGCGGCCGAATTCCAGGGTGGTGTTGGCACAGCAGGTAGTGCAAACCTCGGAAAAAAATACGCTATGTTTGAAGCGATACACGGTTCTGCACCTCGCATGGTAAAAGAGGGTCGTGACAAATATGCGGATCCTTGTTCCATTATTCGCGCTGCTGTTATGCTACTTAACCACATTGGTTATGCAGATGAAGGCAAGAAACTGGAACGTGCACTTGATATTTGTATGTATGAAGAAAAGAAACTGGCTATTACAGGACGAGAGGATGGCGCAACTGGCGAGGAATTTGCCAATTACGTTATGGAAACCATCAAATCCTTATAATTGCCCATCAATTATTATCATCCCAATGGATCTCCATTGGGATGATTTTTTATACCATCGCATGCTGTACATCATAAGGAACGATAAACGAAAAAGCTTTCGCTGTATGGCGAAAGCTTTTTATGGCTCAAAAATCTTACCTCATATTTCAAATTAAAACGGTGATACAAATCGATAGGCAACATTATTATTCGAATCTATATCGAACGCCAAATACTTTAAGTTTTGCTTTTGTGCATTGTAATTTGCTTCATTAATTGTTGTTGACATCCTCGGTACACCGAAATAACGTACGCCATCAATTTTAGAAGTCAACGGCTGGGAAGAAGGAAATACCACAAAAACGTTTTTCCAGTTTTTCACGCATTGCATCAGTGCATCCGCGACAATTTCACGATGTGCACCATTCGTAAAGGTAGTCGGATCATTGTTCATATAGATGAAAATATTCTTCTCATATTTTAAGTTAGCCAAATTCGATGTGAAGTTAGCCAATTCTTTAGCCGTATTGACGCCCGCGCTATTGGTATTGAGCGTCATAAAAGCATTGCCCGTGCAAGAGGTAAGCGCAGAATAGTCGGTAAAAATAGATTCACTAGCTCCCCAATAAGCGATTGGTTTGTTGATATGATTCCCCATATATACAGAGAGGTTGGCACCATTATGTGTGGCAGCTGCCATATTATTATTAAGATTATCGGTAAAAACATCCGTTCCGTCTCTCATATCTGCCATAGCTGATACGCTAAATTTAAGGTTTCCACCTTTCCCTATACCGCTGCGATTCATCGCCTCCGGGAAACTAACATTAGCTGGCAAAGAAACCGCGTCAGTGTTACCCCCTACATGAATCGGTACACTGACTTGCGCACCGCTTAGAGCTTTCGCTGTTACATAGGTTGAACCTGCCGTAACACCTGTCACATTTTTATCCGAAGAAGTGGCAATGGCTGTATTGGCAACCTTGGTGGTTACAGACGTAAAGTCGATAACTGTTTTATCGCCATTGGCCATCATCGCAGTTAAATCCGTTAAAACATTTTGACCCACTTCCGCATTAATTGTCTTAGGATAAATCGACAAAGCAACGATTTGGCTTTGAGGGACAACGGTTATATCGCAGCTTGCGGTTGCGCTGCCATAAGTTGCCGTAATATGTGCGGTACCCGTCTCTTTCGCATAGAACTTGTTGCCAATAAAATTACCCGCAATACCCGATACTGCATAGCTTACTTTACTCGCGTCTACAGTTAAAGGGTTATAGCACTCATCCGTACCAGAAACGGTAAGGGAAACACCACTTTGAGGAATGGTGATACAATTGTCTGGTTTAACCGCCAGATACTGCACCGTGTCCTTTTTTTGTGCGGTAGATACCACACCCAGTACATTTGAAATTTTTCGCTGGGATCCATCGGAAGGAGAATTCAATAATTTGGTTTCGCCCGTGTCCGCATTCTTTTCCGCTATTGCCGTCGATCCACCGCCATCGAAATTGATGGCATTATAAACACCCTTGCTAATTAAAAATTCTGACAAGCCATTTAGTGTAATACCAACACTGTAATCTGTGTCGCTATCAACGGTCACCAAGTAGAATTTAGTTCCCTCTTGATTAACACCGGCACATGTTCGCGCTGTTGGACTTTTTTGCACAGCTTGCGGGAATGAAGAGGGGGTTTGTCCATTCTTAACTAAAATACTGCCGCCGCCAACGGCCCATTTTACAGCACTAAGGTTTTGTGTTTTCAATTTTATATTTAATCCAACCGTATAACCTATCGAGAAATTATTTGCCAAAAAAGGATTATAATTTGTCATAGACGTAAGGACATAGCCATTCTCTGGAATTGCCATTCCAGCAGATCCCCAATATACATCCTGTACCTTTCCATCCACGACGGACATTTGAAAATTAGCACCATCCGGCGCATTGGTACCAAATGCACGGGTATACATAGAGATTTTATCCATCGGATTATATTTATTGAGATACGTAACATTATCCGCATTGCCGTTCGGCGCTGTAATCACAATATCTGGCTGAAAAAGCTCGAACATCATCATATTTGTAGAGGAATCGAAGCCCAATGTATTGGTGTCATTTTCATAAGATGGCGTAGCAATAAGCTGACCGTCCTTAATTAACGTACCAATACTGCTACCGCGGCTACCCGTTTCGGAAGCAAAAAAGTCAGCATTGACACCGGCAACTGCTCCTGAATTTGAGTTCAAAATATTTGTCACCGTATTTTTATAAGAAAGTCCTTGTGGATCGGTTAGCACTTGAAGCTGTAATTCTGGATTTGTAAGATCGACTTCCATCACATTTATACGAATCAGTTTACCGTTTGATATAACATATTGATAGGTTTTATGTACCACGCCTTTTGTAACGTTTTCCGTTTGCACACCTTCATATGTATAAGTCCACTCAGCCGATGCCACGCTTGAAAAAAGCGACATAGCAAGTGTGAAAGCTATCATAAATGACAATATACGTTTCTTTTGCAATTTTTTCTTCATATGTATTTCCTTCCTTTTTTGCCGTTTGGTAGTACTATCCATTTTTGCTCATAAAGCAGACAAAACGTCTTACTAAATCTGGTTAATATTATAACTCACAAAAGATACTTTTGTAAACCACGTACTCCTTTTGTTAGAAATTTGATACAAAACTGTATAAAAAAATACGGGTTAGTTAAAAAGCCTTATTCAAACACAGGTTATATGATTAAAAAAATCTCCCGATCAGCATCGGAAGATTTTTTTAATCATATAAAATTGAATATTTTATAAAAAACTCAAAAAGTCATGTTAAGAAATCATCTGGAACTTGCCAATAATAGGTAATGGTTCTTTTTTATTGGTTAAAGCGTGGTAAATACCGACTATGACAAATATGAGCAATGTGAGATGCAAAAGTGAACTCACAAGCCACCCCAAAACAGGAATCCAACCAATCAAAAACGTTATCACCCATACAAGCATAGCACTGATAAGTAAAACGAGTCCCTGGTTAGCATGATAGCGCGCATACAGCGACTTCGGGCACGTAATAAAGGGTAGAAAAAAGATTAAATAGCTAAGAGCGGCATACACTTTATTTTCATGGAAATCCTCCATATCGAATTCACTAGGTGATATGGGGTTCTCATATTCCTCATGATTTTTCATGAACAAACTCCTTTATCTTTTACATAGTAATAATTCTATTGTATCATAGAAATTCATAAAATCAAGCCTATCTTCAGCTGTTTTTCCAAAAACCGCGCCACCCGTTTTTTTTGCATGCTCTATTTCGACGTTTTGTCATTTTTCGATCGCGGTATGTATTGATATGCATTTCCGTTTCCTCCATGGTTTCCCACAGTTGTGACAACATTTTTTTTTTAGGTTCCATACATACACCTCCTTTACACTCTCTTTCATACTATATGCAAAGGAAAAAGATTTTCTACTAAATAGAAAAGAAACCATATTTCATCGTTTTTGATGTATAGCGAAGTAAGTGGCGCTTTCGCTAGAAAACAAAAAAACACCCGAGTGTATACACTCGGGTGTTTTTATTCACATTAATTAGTCTTCTTTTGGAGCACCTACTGGGCAAGTATTTGCACATGTTCCGCAATCAATACAAGTATCAGCATCAATTACATAAATAGAATCTCCTTCAGAAATACAGCTTACTGGGCAGGCATCTGCGCATGCACCACAGCTGATGCAACTATCGTCTATTTTATATGCCATATGTATACACCTCCTTAAAATATTCGGCTATTGCCGACTACATTGTATATAGTATCATAAATGATCATTATCTTCAAGTGTTTTTAACGTTTCTTCATCAATATTTTCAGATTGACCGTACTTAGGATTTTTTAGAATTTTTACCTTATCCACACGATATTCACCTATCGTAACTTCCTTGCCTTTTTCCACACGTACTTTGACAATCCCTTTTAATAAGCTCACAAATTCCACAGTGCCGCGACCATCCGGGGTTTCTACCAAAGCGCCCTGTTGTGGTGTTTTCTTTAACAAATCGTCATACGCCTCTTGTTCATACTTTAGGCAACACATGAGTCTCCCACAAGTACCAGAAATTTTAGCCGGGTTAAGAGACAACCCCTGTTCTTTTGCCATTTTAATGGATACTGGTACAAATTCGCCCAAAAAGCTAGAGCAGCAAAGACTACGGCCGCATACCCCATAGCTACCAATCATTTTTGCTTCATCACGCACGCCAATCTGTCTTAGTTCAATACGCGTTCTAAAAATGGAGGCCAAATCCTTAACGAGTTCACGAAAATCCACTCGACCATCGGCCGTAAAATAAAACAAGATTTTACCGCCATCGAATGTATATTCCACATCCACTAATTTCATATCCAATTCGTGTTTTCGAATTTTTTCATTACAAATATCAAGCGCTTTTTTCTCTTTTTGCTTGTTCTCGGCAAAAACACGTTCGTCATCTTCGGTAGCAATACGAATGACCTTTTTAAGAGGTTGGTTAAATTCTTCCTCACTGACCTCTTTTTTGCCTAACACAACTTTGCCACATTCTATACCGCGCACCGTTTCCACAATGACGTTCATACCAGGTTCTATATCAAAGTCGTTCGGAGAAAAATAGTAAATCTTTCCGACCGGTTTAAAGCGTATTCCAATTACATCATTCATGTCTATCCTCCCCGATTTTAAGTAACACATGATACATCACTTCTTTTAAATTAATGAAGCGTGCTAGCATCATCTGCGCTGTTTTAATCTCATCCATAATCGATACAACCGCTTTCAAAGACAACTTGTCTGCCATTTTCTTTGTTTTTTCTATATAAGGCTTATGCACTACATAATCCATGCGCCTACTTTTTATCATCATCACATCGTGCAGGGAAGTAAGCCAAAAATCCAAAATAAAGTCAACTTCTGTTTTTTGCTTTTCAAAAAACTGTACAGCTGAAAAAATCTCAGTTTCATCCCCCAAAAGCACTTTTTCTAATACCGTAAAGGCTTCCTGTCCGATTCGTACGATGTCCGCATTCTCCATCAGTTCCTTGGCACGTCCAATACTGCCTCCTGCAGATGCTACAACCGTATCGACAGAATCGCCGCCATAATTGGCAAGTAACATGTTCTTTAGCTCTTCATCACTCGCGCCTTCAAACGGAATTTTAATGACGCGGGACAAAACCGTATCAATCATGGCAGAAATATTGTCGCAAATCAGTAAAAAAACCGTGTAAGAAGGCGGCTCTTCTAACACTTTTAAAAGCGCATTTTGAGCCTGCACAGTTAGTTTGTCCGCCTCGGCAATAAAATAAACCTTGTGTTTTGACTTAAACGGTTTAATATAAACATCAGCAATCAGACCGCGCACCTTTTCGACAGAAACGCTTTTTTTATCGTCTGACGAAAACACATACAAATCCGGATGAGATTCGCTCCCAATTAATAAACAGTTCTCACAATGACCACAAGGCTCTCCCTCTAGCGTGTCCTCACACATGATCGATTGTAAAAAGGCATGTGCCATGGTCTTTTTGCCGCTCCCTGCTAGCCCATAAAACAAATAAGCGTGAGAGGTGGCGCCACGGCACACTTCGCTTTTTAAAGACTGCCACAACTGATTTTGAAAAGAAAAGTGACGAAAATCCACGTATTACACCTTTTCAAACCTTTCCACATCTACCACAAAGATAGTGGCACCACCGACGCTAACCACGACTGGATAAGATGTATATCCGCCTGCAATACCAGAAACCGGCATAGGAGATGCGACGACTTGTTTTCTCGTTTGGCTCTTTTCAGTAATGACATCAATAGCCGTCTGTACTTTATCTTCTTCTGTTCCAATCATTAAAGTTGTGTTGCCGGATTTTAAAAATCCACCTGTGGAAGCCAATTTAGTGACAGAAAACCCATTTTTATTGAGTTCCTCCATTAGTTTAACACCATCTTCATCATGTACAACAGCGAGTATCAATTTCATAAAAAAGCCTCCCTTGCTTTTTATTGGATATGCCTTTTTGATATACCTATCATATCACAATTCTATGAAAAAATCAATCAATCAATACATCGATTTCTCCCTCTTCTATGCCAGTAACAAAAAGACCTGATGTCTGTGCTTCTTCTATATATAAGACAGCCTCTGCGCATATTTTTTCTCCTGCCGCCACAACGGGTGTGTTGGGAGGATACACGCAAATTGTGTGTTGGCTTAAATACCCAATTGCGTCTTTCATAGGCACACGCTTATGTTTGGCATGAAACGCCTTGGCTGGCTGACAGATTCCCTGGCTCTTAGGCGGTTGCAAACTGATTTTCTTATCCATACTAATATGCAAAGATTTAGAAAGGCTAAATAGTCGACGAAACAGAACCCGAATCTCTCTGTTCGTATTGGCAGGCGTTACGATAAACACAATATTATCTCTATCGGCCATTTCGGCATAGATGCCATAGGTTTGAAGCTTACTTTCTATCTCTTTCGCCGATTCTTCATAAGCCGCAAAATTCGCCACAACGCGAGTGATATCTTTATTATGACAGCCCCCCCGCTCTTTTGTTAAAAAGCGAATGGCTGTATTTTTTTCAAGTTTCATCTGCTCTTTTTCTATTACCGTTATTAAATTAGTATACGCTTTCTCCCCATGCTTCTCAGCCCAATCTCTTGCCAAGTCCATATACGCCATCAAAATATAAGAAGGGCTGGATGATAAGAAAAGATGCAGGCTCTCCCTAATACGAATAGAATCCACCCTATCGCTACATCGATGCAAAAAGGCGCTTTGCGTGGGAGCAGAGAGAGTTTTATGGGCACTTTGTGCCACAAGATCCGCTCCCAGTGCAACGGCCGAATCAGGCAAAATAGAACAGTAAGGAAAATGCGCACCATGTGCTTCATCCACAATTAATAAAAGCCCTCGATGATGGGCCTCGTTAGAAATGGATTGTATATCCGCACAAAGTCCATAATAATTAGGAGAAGTCACCACAACCACCTTAGCCTGCGGGTTTTTATCCATTGCATCGATAATATCTGAGCAAAGCGCTGGGGCTGGAATTTCCAAATCCTTAAGAAAACGATTTTGATAAAAGGCTACATCAAGATCTAATAAAATAGCGGCAGATATGACGCAAGCATGGGCATTTCGATCGGCAATAATCGTGTCGCCACGATGACAAACCGAAAAAATGGCTGTTTCCATGGCGGCAGTAGAACCATTCACGCTAAAAAACGTTTCTTTAGCACCCACCGCGCGAGATGCCGCCTCCTGCGCCTTAGCAATGCACCCCGTTGGAAAGTGCAGATTATCGGTAGGAACAAGTTCCGTCGTATCGATTAAAAAAGCGTGACGCCCGTCCAGCCGTTTTATGCCTGCACCTTTTTTATGCCCCGGCATATGAAATGAACTTATCTCTTTCTTTGCAAATACACGCATAGCCTCGTAAAGCGGTGCCGCCATCTTATCTCCTCCTTTTTTGCTGCTTTTATTATAGCAAAGAGAAAAGTAAAAATCATCATTTTATGAGAATTTGTAGAATTTTATAATTACCCTTGACTTTTTGTCAGCGTTATATTATAATAATCCGGTGTTGGCAAGAAACCACCAACTGTTCTGGAGAAGTCGCCTAGCTTGGTTTATGGCGCACGACTGGAACTCGTGTAAGCGTTAATAGCGCTTCGAGGGTTCGAATCCCTCCTTCTCCGCCAAAAAAGGACTTCAGAGTTTATCTGAAGTCCTTTTTTTTATGATATGCAAATGATATTTAGTCATCGTGATTATCTTGCTTTACCTATACAGTAAGTTTAACAGCCTTTACATCAAACAAGGCAGGTCCGTCAGCACAAGAGAACTGCATCCCCATCTTATCATATCCGCCAAGCTTCCTCAAATCTCCACCACTTCGTACTGCCTCACATATGGTATATAGTTTAACCATTGTTTTCGGGCAAAACCCTGACGGGCAATCATACTTGCATATAAAAGTATCATTCACTTCAAATCCCATTCTGCAATGCTCTGGTTTATTATCTTTGCCAACGGAAAGCACTGTGATAGTGAATTCATAATCTTCCGCAATCGTTTTTTTCATCATTCATCCTCCCATATAACCATGAGTCGCTCATTTACCCACTTGTTTCAATACCCATGCCATGTTTTGCCCTAAGTTTTGCATATTTTTCATTCCCTCGGCATCACTTAAAACATCGCCGACATCTTTTCCATAAACCATATTCCAGTATGTAGAACCTACCAATAAGACTTCTTTATTCAAGAAAAAATGGTTCAATGTATCTACCGCAGTCATTCCACCCCCGCGCCTTACTGCCACAACCGAAGCGCCGATTTTATATTTAAGCAGGCCTGGATTCGTTGCCACGATGACGCCTGCCCGTTCAATAAATGCTTTCATCTTTCCTGATATATCAGCCGAATACACAGGAGAGCCGAGAATAATTCCATCGGCTTCTACCATCTTTTGAAAACAGTCATTAAAAACGTCGCTGTCTATTACACAACAGGATTTGCCGTTGCAACCAAAACACCCTTTACAGCAATCAATTTCTTTATCCCATAATTGAATCATTTCGGTTTCTATTCCACATTTTTGCAATTCCGAAAAAACCGTATTGATTAAGATAGCTGTATTTCCATCTTTTCTGGCACTTCCACTAATTCCTATTACTTTCATAAGTTTTGCTCTCCTTTTATATTGAGTACCAATTGTTATACTTATTATACTACAAAACGAAAACTGCCGCATCATTTTCTGATGCGGCAGTTTTCGTTTTTGACGACCAATTCCGTTATATGTTTCCCCCCAAGAAAAAGCTTAATCAGTAATTACCACAGGTTTTGGAGCATGTGCGTTTATGTATTCAAGTGCATTATAGACTTGCTCAGCAGCTTCTGCACGAGTGATGTTCACTTTTGGATTGAATTTCCCATTGGTGTCCAGCGTGACGATATTATAAGCAAGCGCACGCTCAATGGCGCCGCTATAACTACTTTCCATTTGATCTTGATCGGCAATCTCAGTGGGAACAAGTTTAATCATGGGAAGATTGGCATGCTTTTCCATGATTTGAATAAGATGATACGTAAATTCTTCATGTGTCCATTCCTGATTCGGATCCATATCAGAAGAGAGGTCAAACCCGTTTACAGAAGCAACAATAAGAGAATGAGCATACCATGAATCATTATTCGCCTTTTTGAAATAGTCAGTCGCCTTGGGTTCCTTAACGAATCGTATCGTATCAAGATTGAGCCCAAGCGCCTTAACAATCAGCTGAATTCCTTGAGCAGCTGTCATTGTCTCATGAGGAGCAAATACACCATCAGCAATGCCATTTGCATATCCTTTGGCCTGGAGTGACAATATTTTTTCTTTTGCGTTTGTGTTCTCTAGATCTGTAAATGGCGTCGACGCTGCAAAACACTGACCTGATAGCGTTAATGTTAGTGCAAAAGCCATGCAAACAGAAGCTATTTTAATTTTCATTTCATTCACCTCATCGTTATTTTGTCTTTCTATTATATTAGACACGACTGAGCAAGAAAAGTTTTACAAAAATAAAATTGTTTAAAATCATTAGATGAAACTCATTCATGCTATAGCAATCTTACTGTTATTTTTCAAACAAAAAAGGTCATATTAGCACAAAGCTAATATGACCTTTTTTGATAAAACATTCTGGCGGAGAAGGAGAGATTCGAACTCTCGCGCCGGTTACCCGGCCTACACCCTTAGCAGGGGCGCCTCTTCAGCCAAACTTGAGTACTTCTCCAGACTGAAATAATAAATATGAAGTTTGTGAAAATGAATGGCGGAGAGGGTGAGATTCGAACTCACGGTGCTTACGCATCACTAGTTTTCAAGACTAGCTCCTTAAACCGCTCGGACACCTCTCCAAACCTTAAGCGCAGTTTAGATTATAACAAAAGCCCCCTTATATGTCAAGCGTTTTTTCATCAAATTTATCAAATTTGCACCAAAATCACGAATTCTTTTGACATTAACGGGTATATGTTATAAAATATATTAGATAATGGATTAATTGTCAATGATAATAAGATATAAAATATAACTTACATGAATTCTGATTAAAATCATACACGTCTGCCTTTAGTATTTCAAAACGCCCTTGCGTTTTGTCTCCCTCCGCCGTTTATGTTTTAATCTAAAATTCGTATTAGGAGGACTTCCTTTGAATTTACTGACCGAAAACCGCTACAAAGAATATGAAGAATTTTTACAAACCCATAAAAAAGGTCATTTTGCTCAAAGTCTTTTGTGGGCAAAATTAAAAGATAATTGGAAAAACGAAATTTTAATCATAGAAAATAAAGATGGTTCTATTCGCGCTTCTATGTTAATCCTGATTCGCAAAGTACCGCTTTTTCACAAAACCATGATGTATGCGCCTCGCGGCCCTGTCTGTGATATACACGATAAAGAGGCTATTGCCGAATTACTCTCTGGCGCGCGCGAGCTTGCCAAAAAACATAATAGCTATGTGTTAAAAATTGATCCGGATATTAAATCGGACGATGCCGAATTTGCAAAAATCGCCAAAGAACTTGGTCTTTGCGAAAGAAAAAAATCCAAAAACTTCGAGGAAATTCAGCCGCGTTACGTGTTTCGTTTAGATGTCGCCGGTAAAACCGAAGATGAAATTTTTGCGGCTTTCCACAATAAAACCCGCTATAACATCCGCCTTGCCACTCGAAAAGGCGTAACAAGCGAAATTGGCACCAGAGAGGATTTGCCTCGTTTCCATGAAATCATGATGGAAACCGGTGTACGTGATGGATTTGTCATTCGCTCGTTAGAATATTTTCAAAAAATGTATGACGCATTGGGCGAACACGTTCGCCTCTATGTCGCCAAACATGAAGGAAAAATCATTTCCGCCACGCTGGCTATCCTCTACGGTAACAAAGTTTGGTATCTCTATGGTGCCAGCTCAAACGAATATAGAAACGTCATGCCTAATTATCTGCTTCAATGGGAAATGATTAAATGGTCCATCGAAGCTGGCTCGGATATTTACGATTTCCGCGGCGTTTCAGGCGATATTGACGAGTCCAATCCTCTTTACGGATTGTATCGTTTTAAAAAAGGTTTTTCTGGTGAATTCACAGAATTCATTGGTGAATTAGACTACATCTTCAACAAACCGATGTATGACATCATCGAAAAGGCGCAAATTGTCTATCGTAACACACGACGAAAAATCTTTTTAAAGAAACACCATTAGTTCCCTTTTCCTACATGAACCAAAGAAAAAGGAGTTTTTTTACGTGAAATCGCTTATTATAGAAAAAGATAAATTAGTAGAAAACATACATGCCATCCAAAATTATGCGAAAGACGCTATCGTGATAGCTGTTTTAAAATGTAACGCCTATGGTCTGGGGCTTTTAGAATTTGCCCAGGTACTTTCGGATAACGGCATTACACATTTTGCTGTGAGCGATGTCCATGAAGGCGTTGCACTCCGAAAAAACGGATTTACGCAGGAAATTCTGCTTTTATCGGCTACTTGCCTTGTGGAAGACGTCGCATTAATCGGCGAATATGACATCACAGCAACGGTTGCGGATAAATTAAGCGCCGAACTTTTAAACGTTGTGGGCGAAAAGCTTGAAAAATCCATATCCGCCCACATCAAAATTGATACAGGATTTGGTCGGTTCGGGTTTAATAGTGCAAAAGAGGCGTTAGATGCACTATTACCGTTAAAACAGGTTACCATTTCTGGTGCATTTTCTCATTTATCGGATGCATTTGGCAAAGAAGCGCATTCCCGTGCGCAATTTACACGGTTTATAGAAGAAGTCAAACAGATTGAAGAAGGTGGCATTCCGATTCCATTAAAGCATATGGCGAATTCTTCTGCCTTTTTACGCTTTTCGGATATGCACCTAGATGCTGTTCGCATTGGCTCGGCTTTCCTAGGAAGATTGTCTATTCCCTCACCTGTAAAACTTAATAAAATCGCCTATTTAGAATCTCTTGTCAGCTATGTCAAAACACTTCCTAAGGGCAGCAATATCGGATATGCCAATACTTGCCGATTAAAGCGAGAGTCCAAAATCGCCGTCATTGGCGTTGGTTATAGTGATGGATTTGGCGTTTCTAAAAAGAACGATGCCTTTAGGGCTTTTGATATGATACGCTATATTTATCATGACTGTAAGAGTTTCGTGATGGATAATCGCATCTTTATCACCATTCATCAAAAAAGATACCCGCTACTCGGTCGAATCAGTATGTATAACGTGATTGCAGACATTACTGGAAGTGATATTGCGCCTGGCGATGTCGCCACATTCGAATGTAACCCGATTTTAATAAACGCGTCTATTGAAAGAAAATATATAGAATCATGAAATAAAAATCATTTATCAATGAAGGAGAAACTATGTTTGAAAAATTGGCTTTTATAGAAGACAAAAACCAAGAATTAGAAAAACAAATAGCCGATCCCGCCATTCTTGCCGATACAGTAAGATGGCAGGCGCTATGTAAAGAGCACTCTGATTTAGCCCCTATTTTAGCAACATATCGCGCTTATACGGAAGCGCAAAAAACCATTGAGGAATCGCGCGAACTTTTAAAAACAGAGACCGACAAAGAATTTCTAACGATGTTAGACGAAGAATTGAAAACAGCACAGGCTAAACTGGAGCCACTTGAAAACGAAATAAAAATTTTAATGCTTCCTAAAGACCCGAAAGATGACAAGAACGTTATTATCGAAATTCGTGCAGGCGCAGGCGGGGACGAAGCTGCCTTGTTCGCCGCTAACCTTTTCCGCATGTACTCCATGTATGCCGAAACAAAACGATGGAAAGTCGAGCCGTTAAGTTCCAATATGACCGACATCGGTGGCTATAAAGAAATCTCATTTATGATAGAGGGAAAAGGCGCATACAGCCGCTTGAAATTTGAAAGTGGTGTGCATCGTGTGCAACGCGTACCGGATACAGAATCTTCTGGTCGTATTCATACATCAACCGTTACCGTTGCCGTACTACCTGAGACAGAAGAAGTGGAACTTGACATCAGTCAGAATGACCTTCGTATCGATGTATTCCGCGCCGGCGGTCCTGGCGGACAATGCGTTAATACTACCGATTCTGCTGTTCGTATTACGCATATCCCTACCGGACTTGTTGTATCTTGTCAGGATGAAAAATCCCAGCTTAAGAACAAGGAAAAAGGTATGAAAATTCTTCGTTCCCGCTTATTTGATATGTTAGAACAACAAAAAGCAGACGAAATCGCGCAAGAGCGAAAATCGCAGGTAGGACGCGGAAACCGCAACGAAAGAATCCGCACCTATAATTTCCCGCAAAATCGTCTATCCGATCACCGTATTAACTATACTTCACACCAATTGGAATCTGTTATGAATGGAAATTTAGATGAAGTAATTGATTCACTTAACACGGCCGATCAGAGTGATAAATTGAAAGCATCAATGGAAGAAGCATAAAAGGGGATTATCATGGAAACTGTTTTTGTACCCATAAAAGATGAAAAAGATATAAAAAATATAAAGCTCGCCGCCGATATTTTAAAACGCGGCGGGCTTGTTGCTTTGCCGACCGAAACTGTTTACGGATTAGGTGCCAATGCGCTAGATGAAACAGCGGTTGCGCATATTTTTGCCGCAAAGGGGCGCCCACAGGACAATCCGCTCATTATTCACGTTTCGTGTATAGACGATGTATCGCTTTATACGGAGGATGTTCCCTCTAAAGCATATAAGCTGATGGAGGCACTCTGTCCTGGCCCACTTACGGTCATTTTAAAAAGAAAATCAAACATTCCTGACATTGTGAGCGCAAACCTAGAAACAGTCGCCGTTCGCATTCCCAAACATGCCATTACGCGCGCTATCATCAAAGAAGCAGGTGTCCCCATTGCGGCGCCAAGCGCTAATCTATCAGGAAAACCCAGCCCCACCACAGCCGCCCATGTAGCGGCGGATATGGACGGGAAAATCGATATGATTATAGATGGTGGTCCCTGCGCGGTAGGGTTAGAATCGACCGTTGTCGACTTAACAGGCGACATTCCGATGCTACTGCGTCCCGGTCAAATTGGACTTAGCGTTCTTCGTAAGTTCCTACCCAATATTGAGGTGGACAAGCATGTGACAGACCTAACGGTATCAGATGGTCCCGTTCGATCCCCTGGCATGAAATATAAGCACTATTCACCCAATGCCGAGGTAATTGTCATAGAGGGAACGTTAGAAAATACCCAGAAAGAAATTCTATCACAAATGAATACCTTTCAAAATGCGGGAAAAAAAGTGGGTGTTTTGGCACAAGATAGCGCCTTTTCACCTAAAGAAGCTGACACGATTCTTTATGCCGGCGATACCTTAGATCATTACGCCGCTCACCTGTTTTCCTATCTGCGACAGTTTGATGATTTGAAGATGGATGTCATTTTGGCACAATTTGAGCCAAAAGGCGATATTTCGCTGGCTATTAAAAATCGCCTGTATCGTTCCGCCGCCAATCATATTATCCGCGTATAAAATCTAGTGTAAAAGAAGAGGTATAACATGAACGAACAACTAAATGTATTCATAGAAAAATTATCCTCAAAGGATCCAACTCCAGGTGGCGGAGGTGCTAGTGCTCTAATTGGAGCGATTGGTGTTGCCCTCTGTTCTATGGTAGCAAATCTTACCTCCGGCAAGAAAAAATACGCCCAATATCAAAGTGATATTGAGGATGTTATTGTCAAAACGCAGACAATTATGAATAATCTACTGTCTTTAATCGACAAAGACGCTGAAGTTTTTGCGCCATTAGCCGCAGCCTATGGAATACCGAAAAGCGACCAAAATCGAGAAAAAATTCTAGAAAGTGCTTTGAAAAACGCATGTACCGTACCTTTTGAAATCCTTTGTGAAACTGAAAAAATCATGGGGATTTTAGAGACATTACTCGTAAAGGGTTCGCGTCTCGCCATCAGTGACGTCGGGGTTGCCGCCACAGCTTGCCGTAGTGCTATGGAAGGCGCGGCGCTTAATGTATACATAAACACGAAATTAATGAAGGACAGAGCCTATGCCGATGATATCAATGGAAAAACCGTTTTCATATCCAAGCAAGCCGTAAAAAGATGCCACGAAATATACGAGGCCGTTCTTAATGAATTAAGGAGGTAAATCTATGCAGGAATTAAGAGGCATGCCAGTTGTCCATGCTATGTGTGAAAAAATGAAAGAGGATATTGAAAAGTTAGCCATACATGGTATTGTTCCTACACTTGCCATTGTTAGGGTAGGTGAACGAGCAGATGATTTATCCTATGAGCGCGGCACCATCAAAAGATTTACCGCTGCCCATGCGCAAGTCAACGTTGTCAATTTGCCAGCTGACTGTACGCAATCGATGCTTGAAGAAGCCGTTATGGATTTAAATTCCGATAGTAACATTCATGGCATATTGATATTTCGCCCACTGCCAAAACACTTATCCGAAGATAGTCTAAAAAAATTAATTGCTCCTGAAAAGGATGTTGACTGTTTTAGTAATGCAGGATATGCGAGCCTTTTTATCGGTGACAAGAGTGCTTATCCTCCCTGCACACCACAAGCCGTAATAGAGTTACTGGATTTTTACAATATTGATGTGTGTGGTAAAAAAGTGACGGTGTTAGGGCGCAGTTTGGTTGTTGGTAAACCTCTTTCTATTATGTTACTGGCCAAAAACGCAACTGTAACGGTGTGTCACTCTAAAACGCAAAACCTTATGGGCGAATGTAAGAGTGCCGATATTCTTATTGCCTCTGTAGGCTCAGCAAAGATGATAACTGCCGAATATGTGCACGAAAATCAAATTGTGATAGACGTAGGCATCAACATGGACGGTGATAAGCTTTGCGGCGATGTCGATTATGAAAATGTATCGCCGATTGTTAAGGCAATCACGCCCGTTCCTGGCGGTATCGGAACGATAACCACCACCGTTTTACTAAAACATACGGTGGCAAGTGCAATCATGATGCAAAATAGAAAAATTCTTTGAATTAGAATATGACACACTCTTTAGGAAGGAGAAAATGTTAGGTTATCTCTAACATGAACATAAACATGTACATCGATGAAATATTAGAAGAAGATATCCCCGCTGTTTGTAATATCGCTAACTCCTGTTTTTCATCCCCCTGGTCACCAGAGGGTTTTGCAGAGGAGATGAAAAATCCGCGTGCGGTTTGTTTTATCGCCAGGGAAAACGATGAGATTGTTGGTTATTTAAGTTTGTGGGTCGTTTTAGACGAAGTACAAATCAACAGCTTCGCTGTATCTGAAAAATTCCGAGGGCAAGGTTTTGGCGGAAAAATGCTCGAACATGCCATCAATTTTACAAATGAGAAACATTTAACAACCATGACATTAGAAGTGCGCTTATCCAATGAAAGAGCGCAAAAGCTCTATAAAAAACATGGATTTTTCGAGGCGGGCGTTCGCCCCGGATTTTACGAAAAACCCACTGAAGACGCTCTTATCATGACAAAAAATTTTAGCGAGGTGCATTATTTATGATTATTCTCGCTGTGGAATCTTCCTGTGATGAAACCTCGATCGCTATCGTAAAAGACGGACGCGAGGTTTTATCGAATGTTATTAATTCACAAATTGACATTCATAAGGTATATGGCGGTGTCGTGCCTGAAATTGCATCAAGACGTCATATCGAAGTCATTGATTATGTAGCAGATGAGGCAATAAAGCAAGCTGGCATCGCGAAAAAGGATATTGATGCCGTAGCCGTTACTTATGCCCCCGGTTTAGTTGGAGCGCTTTTAGTCGGGGTTTCTTGGGCTAAAGCTTATAGCTATGCGCTAAATATTCCCCTCATCCCTGTCCATCATATCCGCGCGCATATATGCGCCAATTTTATAGAGGACAAGACCCTAACGCCACCTTTTATATGTTTGGTGGCATCAGGCGGGCACTCTCACATTGTTTGTGTGAACGATTATACAGAATTCGAAATTTTGGCTCGCACGCGCGATGATGCCGCCGGCGAAGCTTTTGATAAAATAGCAAGGGTGATTGGTCTTGGTTATCCAGGCGGACCTTTAATTGATAAACTCGCCAAAGAAGGCAATTCAGACGCTATGACGTTTCCCGAGGTTCATTTTAAGGATGGTTGTCTGGATTTTAGCTTTAGTGGCGTAAAAACAGCGACATTAAATTACCTACACCAAAAAGAGCAAAAGGGCGAAGAAATTGTTCGTGCCGATGTAGCAGCCAGTTTCCAGAAAGCCGTGGTAAATGCGTTAGTCGATCACACCATAGAAGCGGCAAAACGCAAAAACGTCACCGAAATTGCGTTAGCTGGCGGCGTTGCCGCCAATAGCTGTTTGCGTGAAACTATGAAAAAAAGAGCCGAGGAGAATCGGTTTTCGCTCCATTTTCCTGCTCCTATTTTGTGCACGGATAACGCCGCCATGGTAGGCTGTGCAGGTTTCTATGAATATCAAAAAGGTACGCGTGCCGACCTTTCACTAAATGCCATTGCTTCGAAAGAATTAAAATAGATTTTTATCCCCAGTGGATTACGAAAGTGACTGGTTTTATCCACAAGTTATATAAAACATTTCAATAAAAAGCCCTCAACTAAGTCGGGGGCTTTTTATATACGCCTTAAAGGATTTATTACTAGCTACACCTCAAGGTGCTCAGTACAATCTGCCACTTGCGAAAACTCTCCCAATTCTACTTTGAAATTAAAAACGCTCTTTTCGCTCTACCTTAAAACTTCCGTACCACTATCTTAAAAAGAGATCTGTATTTCCATTCCTCAAAGTGGAGATTCCAAAGGGGATACTTTCCCTTTGGCGCACTTTTCTTCCTCTTCTTTTTCTGCGTGGGAAAAGAAGAGGTCACCGAAGGTAAAAACATGAACAAAAAATTTTCAATCAATTTGTACACTTGCTTTAATTGCTCCACGCTTAGCTTTTCCTTTACTACCAGCTAAGCCTGTGGTTTTTCTACAATAAAAAAACACTTTATCTTCATACAGATAAAGTGTTTTTTTATTGTTTGAAATTCCTATTCCCAGCTTAAATATGAAGAACCTATCACATCAGAAAAGTGGTTTTTAGCTCCATCATAAGTAAATCCTTTGGAGGCAAGAACATGGTTCTGTGCCAATGCTTTGGTGTATTGTGAAAACTTGTAGATTCGAATATTTCGTGCATTGGGTTTATCGCATTGGATAACCAACGGTACAAATTTGGCTGTCTCAAAAGTTATCTTACCACTATCCCCATCCTTTTTCACCGTAATGTCTGCCATACCTCCAAGCATCGTTGAAATTTGCGATTGTTGTGCCAGAAAATTGCCCAAAGAATAATAAACAAGCGTCTCGTGTCCATCTTTTGCCTTGATAGTTTCTACTGGTTGCACAACATGCGGATGTGTGCCAATGATAATATCGGCTCCCCAATCCGCCATCTTTTTTGCTAAGTTCTTTTGTATTTCATTAGGCTTATTCTCATATTCCACACCCCAATGTACGGATATAACGACCACGTCAGCTTTGGCATTTGCCTCGGTTATCTGCTGTTTCATGGTTGTCTCATCAGATGTGTAGTAGATCGTCGCATTAGAATCTTTGGGAAGTGAAAATCCATTTGTCATTTCGGTATATCCCAGAAAGGCGAATGTAATGCCGTTTTTTGTGATAATAGGAATATCCGTTTTCATTTTGTCGGCACTTGCTCCCGTAACCACTATATTGGGTTTCTCTGCCCAATAGGAAAGCGTCGCCAAAAGGCCTTTTTCCCCTTGATCCAATACGTGGTTGTTCGCGTGATTCACCACATCAAATCCCATTGAAACAAGCTGATCGCCCACCGCGGTTGGCGAATTAAACTGTGGGTAGCTTGAGAGTGCTGCCACTTTAGACGCAAGCGGTGTTTCCTGGTTTACCATAGCGATGTCAGCCTTGGCAATATCGGGTGCCACATTCGCATAGACAGGAGCAAAATCATATTGTTTCGCTTTGCCTGTCCGATTTTGTGCCTGCCAATAGATGGTATTATAGATGATATCGTCACCCACCGCACGCAAAACAGCATAGGAAGGAGCGATCGGTGTTTCTGCCTTTTGAGTTGTACTTTTTTCGGTGGCAGAAGGTGTAGGCTCAGGACTTATCGCTTTTTGTGGACTATTTTTAGATGAACACCCTGCCAGCATACTGACGCTCAAACAAAACATCAGAATGATAAAGCCCATTCTTTTTTTTCGGTACATATCTTGCTCTCTTTCTGCCAACTCTTTTATTTTTCTTCATTTTATCACATGTACGACAACTTTGCAACGAATGAGCTTCTCAGAATTTGGAAAAATTTGATATTTGCAAGATGGTCGGCTTGCTTTTAGAAAGAAATTTTGCTATAATAGAACTACTATTCCTCATGCTCCTCTTTTTGGGAATGATGGATACTACAAAAGTTTAAATTTTTTAGTGAATAAACAAATGTGTTATTATAGGAAGGTCGCGAAATCCATGTTATTGAAAAATGCTGATGTGCTGTTAGGGGATTTTTCATTTTCCCATTGTGATATTAAAATAGCTGCTGGTAAGATAGAAAAAATTATGCCCTGTGGTTTTTTAGAAGACGTAGATGAACTAGATTGTACAGGCAAATTGGTTCTTCCCGGTCTTGTCGATATACACACCCACGGTGCTCTTGGTGTCGATACGATGGATGCTACTATAGATGCTTTAAATCGTATCAGCACATTCATGGCACAAAACGGTGTTACGTCCTTTTTACCCACCAGCATGACAATGGATATTTCTTCGATTGAAAAGGCTTTTTCTGCTGTTTGTACCGCTTATGAAATCCGAAAAAACGGTGCTAATATTATGGGTATCAACATGGAAGGCCCTTATATCAATCCTGACCGAGCCGGCGCACAAGATCCTACCTGTGTAAGACCTGCTAATATTGATGAGTTTCGTCGTTTAAATGCCCTATCGGGTAATCTGGTAAAACTGATAACGGTGGCACCGGAAGTTCCCGGGAACTTGGCATTTATCCGCGAAGTGGTCAAAGAAGGTGTATCGGTTTCCTGCGGTCATTCGTCCGCAAAATATGATACCATCATGGAGGCTTACAAAAGCGGATCGAATCATATGACACACCTATATAACGCTATGACACCTCTTACCCATCGAGCACCTGATGCTGTGGGGGCAGCGCTTACTAACGATTCTGTCTATTGTGAATTGATTTGTGATGGGATTCATATTCATAAAGCGGCCGTACTAACCGCTTATCGTATGAAAGGCGCAGACAAACTGATTCTAATCAGCGACTCGATGATGGCAGCTGGTCTAGAAGATGGCGAATACAGTTTGGGCGGGTTACCCGTCACTGTATCTAGTGGCGTCGCCCGTACCAAAGATGGCAACTTAGCTGGCAGTTGTGCTAAACTGATGTCTTGTGTTAAAAAAGCAATCGAATTTGGTATATCGCTAGAAGACGCCGTTAAAATGGCAAGCTTAACACCTGCTAAGTCTATTGGAATTGCCCATCAAAAAGGTAGTATAGAAATAGGAAAAGATGCAGATATTATCATAACCGATCACGATCTTTGTGTAGGAAGCACGATTATCGGAGGAGAAATTTTTTGTTAGATAAGTTAGAGAAAACTTTGTGAGAAAGGATGGTTTATTATGGAACAAGATTACATTATGTATAAAGGGAAGCCTCTTGTAAGATGTGACAACAACGTATACTTTGGCGCTCCTGATGATAACTATTATATCAGCATTGCTTTAGACAACATTCAAAAAAAAGGTGAAACAAACGTAGCCAATAAAGCCGTCATTGAACTCTATCAAAATCAAAACGGAATGAATCGAAAAAACAAGCTCATCAAAAGAGCTCAAAGAGAGGGCCTTTTTGCGGCACTCGACATCGGAACTTTTTGGCTTTTTGATGCACTTACTTGGAAATAAATAGAGTATATCCGCCTTTTTAGGCGGATATTTTTTATGCCATATTATCTAAAGGAGGATAACAACTATGGATACGTTGCAGGATCTCATTGCAAACAGTCACAATATTGTGTTTTTCGGTGGAGCTGGCACTTCGACTGAAAGTGGTATTCCAGATTTCCGCAGTGTAGATGGTCTATACAATACCCAGTATGAGTATCCACCCGAAACAATATTAAGTCATGATTTTTTTATGAAAAATCCAAAGGAATTTTATCGTTTTTATCATCAAAAAATGATTCATAAGCAGGCAAAACCAAATGCCGCTCACATAAAATTAGCCGAGCTTGAGAAAGCGGGCAAACTAAAAGCAGTCATTACACAAAACATAGATGGGCTCCATCAGGCGGCCGGTAGCCAAAACGTTTGGGAGCTGCACGGCTCTATCCATCGAAATCATTGCATGAAATGTGGTAAGTTCTTTGATTTATCCGCTATTGACAATGCCGATAATATTCCTATCTGTAGCTGCGGCGGAATCATAAAACCGGATGTCGTTTTATATGGCGAAGGGCTCGACAACGCGGTAGTTTCCCGCTCGATAGATGCCATCACAAACTGCGATGTATTAATTGTAGGTGGTACTTCCTTAAGCGTCTATCCAGCTGCCGGACTCATTCGCTATTATCAGGGAAACAAACTGGTTTTAATCAATAAGTCGGTAACGCCCTATGACCACTATGCCAATCTCTGCATCAACGATGCCATCGGGCAAGTGTTATCCGCCATCACTTTATAGCCACTCTTCATCAACTAGGCAAACATACAAAACAGGGAGACCATAGAGGTCTCCCTGTTTTGTATATTATAAAGAAGGATGAAGTAAGCTATCTCTTTCTTCTAAAGAAGAAAGCCAGTGAAAGTCCTAGT